>WNGA01001826.1_pt1 | contig 46176 bp, 45 predicted proteins | sample 5400061 | NCBI WGS metagenome assembly WNGA01 (sample SAMN13153366, study PRJNA577476) | soil metagenome | isolation source: 100 cm soil or saprolite under grassland replicate 2 | place: USA:California | collected 2016-06-15
TGACGACAATCGGACCAGCCACACCCACCAGGCCGCGGTGGATGTGGGCGGCGATCGGGGTGGAGACGTTCGCCACGCTCAACTGGAAGCAGACCCTCCGCCCAGCTGGATCGACCGTGATGAGGGCTGAGCCCGTGCTGTCCGGATCGGCTGGGCCCGGCACCTCGGCCGCTCCGGTCAGACTGGCGGCCAGGTTCGCAAGAGCGGCGGATGTGGGCGTCGAGGTCGGCGTGGGCGAGACCGTTGGCGTGGGCGTAGGGCTGGGCGTCGGAGTGGGAGTCGCGGTCGGCGAGGCAGGTCCGAGCACGGTGATCACTCCCTGCATGAGGGTGGGGTGAATCGTGCAGCGGTAGGGGAACGTGCCAGGGTTGGCAAACGTGAACGGAAATGACTGGCCGACCAGGAGGAGCATCGAGTCCCAAACGCCACCATCGCTCGTCGACGTGTGAAAGGAGGGCCCGTTGTTGGTCCAGGTGACCGTGTCGTTGACGTTGACGGTCAGGTCGGGCGGCTGGAACGCGAAGTCGACGATGGTGACCGAGGAAGTGGCCGCGCGCACTGGCGACGTTGACGGTCAGGTCGGGCGGCTGGAACGCGAAGTCGACGATGGTGACCGAGGAAGTGGCCGCGCGCACTGGCTCGCCCGGCGCAAGGCTGGGGATGACGAGTACCACCAGCAGCACGCCCAGCGGGATGAGGACTGTCCTGATCACGACGGCCTCGCTCACCCCCATCGAATGAAAGAGTGGAGCGCTCGATTGTAGTGGCGGCGCAGCCTCCTGCCAACCTGCTTCACGTACGCACCGCGTCGCGCAGATCGCTCTCGGCCTCCGCGAGCGGGCGCAGCCTCCTGCCAACCTGCTTCACGTACGCACCGCGCAGGCGGGCGGTTCTCTCAGCCCGAGATGGAGGTTGGGAGCGGCGTCCGCGACTAGCCCGACGAGCGGGGCAGCCAGCCCGACAACGTGGTACAAGCTGAGAAACTGCGGCAGCTGGAGTAACCATGATCGACCAGCAATCGGACCACGTCGTTCGCCTCGCCGAGATCGAGGGCCGGCATGACCTCCAAGGCCATCCCGGCGTCGTCGCCTACCCCGACTGGTCGGGGCCGCTGGCTTCTGGTGACGCTCGACGTCATCGACGAGAACGGTGGCATCGAGCCACACTACCACGAGGGTGTCGACTTCGATCACGCCTACTATGTCGTCGAGGGCGAGGTGATCGCGCGGGTCGGCGACCAGGAGGTTCGAGTCGGGCCAGACTCGCTGATGGTTTTCCCCTGCGCGACGGTGCACGGGTTCAAGGTCGTCAGCCCGGGCGGCGCCAAGATCCTGCGGCTGGGCGCCTCCGACAGCGGCGTCGCCAGCGGCGGCAATAGGTATCTTCAGGGCGCGGGGTGAAGACGACGGCACGACGCGCCTCACGAATCGTCCCGCCCCCGATCCGATCACGAGGGAGAGACATGGAGGAGACCCGCCGCCTGGCCGAGTTCATAGCCGGCACTGGCTTCGACGAGCTACCCCCTCAGATCGTCGAGCTGGCCAAGGTCTACCTGGTCGACAATCTCGCGGCCGGCTTCGTCGGCTCGGCCCAGGGCTCATCGGAGATCGTGGCCGAGCTGGCCCGGGAGCTGGGCGGTCGCGAACAGGCCTCCGTCTTCAACCGGCCATGGCGGACCGACGTTTCGCGGGCGACCCTGGTCAACGGCGTGATGATGGGTGCCTTCGAGGCCGAGCACATTGGCCACGCCGCGCACCCGAGCGCGACGGTCTTCCCGGCCGCCCTGGCGGTGGCGGAGCGCGACCACCTCGACGGGAGGTCCTTCCTGGCCGCACTGATGCTCGGCTACGAGGTCACGTGCCGGGTCGGCGCGGCCCAGACGCGCGCCACCGAGGCGGAGCGCGGCTTCCACAATCCAGGCGTCAACGGCGCGTTCGGGGCCGCCACGGCGGTCGGCAAGCTGCTTGGCCTGGACGCGCAACCGCTCGCCTGGGCGCTGGGGATCGCCGGCTCGCACGCCTGCGGACTGGCCGAGTTCGTCTGGGAGGGCGCCATGACCAAGCGCGCCCACCCTGGGCGGGCCGCCCAGCTCGGCCTCGAGAGCGCCCTGCTGGCGCACAAGGGTTTTAGCGGCCCGACGACCGTCCTCGAGGGTCGCTACGGGTACCTGCAGGCCTACTCGCCGAGCCCGCGGCCGGAGCGGCTGCTGGCCGGCCTCGGTCGTGAGTGGCTCGCCGCCGACCTGACGATCAAGGCCTACCCCTGCCACGCGACCGGCCAGGCGGTCGTGCACGCCATCCAGCAGTTCAAGCGCGGCCGACCGATCGATCCGCGGAAGATCGGGCGAGTCGCGCTGTCGATCGGCCCGCGCGCCGCCGAGGAGCGGCACCTCGAGCGCGAGCCGAAGACCCTCCTCGGCGCCCAGTACAGCCTGCCGTACACCGCGGCGGTCGCCCTGACGCGCGATCTCTCGAACCCGTTCGACTTCGACGAGCAGACGCTCGCCGACCCGGTCGTGCGCGACCTGGCCCGCCGGATCGAGGTGCGGGCGGACAAGCAGCGCTTCGACGGGGGCGACGGGTCGGCAGCCGAAGTGACGCTCGAGCTGGACGGCGCGAGCCACACTATTCCGGCCCCGCACTTCCCGGGTTCGGCCACCCAGCCCCTCGACTTCGGCGGGGCGACCCAGAAGCTGCGGCGCTACGCGGCCCCGCTGGTCGGAGGCGAGCGGGTGCAGGAGATCGTCGAGATCGTCCGTGAGGTCGAGCGGCTCGACGACGTCGCCAAACTCGCCGCCCTGATCGCCGCCTGATCCTAGACAGTGTCTCACCACTACACCGCCCAGCTCGCCGAGTTCATCGCCGAGCTTCGCTATGACGACCTCCCGGGCCTGGTCGTCGAGCGCGTCAAGCTGCTGGCGCTCGACGCGGTCGGCTGCGGCCTCCTCGGAGCGGCGATGCCCTGGTCGGCTCGGCTGCGCGATACGCTCGAGGCGATCGAGAGCCGGGGCGACGCGCTGGTCTGGGGTACCCAGCGGCGGTTTTCCGCCCCGAGCGCCGCGCTGTCCAACGGCACCTCGGTCCACGGCTTCGAGCTGGACGACGTCAGCCACGGCGGGCACCACGGCTCGGTGGTCCTGACCTCGGGCCTGGCTGTCGCCGACCATCGGGGCGGGATCTCCGGGCAGGAGCTGATCACGGCCATGGTGGCGGGGGTCGAGACGGCCGCGCGAGTCCAGAGCTGCATGGGTCGCGTGCCACAGGTCACGGCGGGCTTCCACGGCCCCGGCTTGATTGGCACCTTCGGCGCCGTCGCCTCGGCTGGCCGCGCGCTCGGGTTGGGCGCCGGCCAGGTGGTGGACGCGCTGGGCCATGGCGGCCAGTTCACCGGCGGCCTGATGGCCACCCAGCACGGCGGGATGGGCAAGCGCATGCTGGCCGGTCGGGCGGCCCAGAGCGGCACGCTGGCGGCCCTGCTGGCTGGCAGAGGCTTCACCAACGTCCCCAACGTCTTCGAGGCCGAATATGGCGGCTTCTGCCGCGCCTTCAGCGGCGCGCGCGAGACCTACAAGCTCGACGAGCTGGCCAGGGACCTCGGCGCCAAGTGGTGGAGCTCGGACCTGAACTTCAAGCTGTGGGCCTGCCGAGTGCCGATCCACCCCACGCTAGAGGCCCTGAGCCAGCTGCGCCAGGAGCACGATCTGTCCGCCGAGCGGGTCCGGCAGGTCCGCGTCTGGCTGGACGAGGGGGCGTACAAGGCGGTCGGCTTCCCCTGGGTGCCCACCACCCCGACCTCCGCCCAGCTCAACCTGACCTATTGCGCGGCCATGCTGCTGCTGGAGGACGACCTCTTCGTGGACCAGTTCGCCGAAGAGAAGCTGGCCGATCCGCGCGTGCTGGACCTGGCCGGCCGGATCGAGTGCACCCACGATCCCGAGCTGGATGCTTTCGGCTCCTTCCAGCGGCGCACCAGGGTGGAGGTCCGGCTCGAGGACGGCCAACTACTGAGCACTGTCGGCGAGACCCGCGGCACTCCCGGCAACCCGCTCACCCGCGGCGATGTCGTCGACAAGTTCAGGAAGGTCACCGAGCGCCGGCTGGGCCGCGACGCGCAAGAAGCGCTGATCGCCGTCTGCGACCGCCTCGAGACGCTGGAGGACACCAGGCGGCTCAGCTCGCTCTTAGAGACTTCTCCACACTAATCCCAGACCCGCCGAAGACCAGGCCGTTACCGTCGAGGCAGCGGCCGCCCGCCGAACGGCACAAGGTGGGTCCGTGGCGCTCGCGCGATAACTTGTTCCGGCGGCGCAGGATGAATACGAGCGCCACTACCCCGAGCGCGATCACGACAGGCACCAGGACGAGCGGATCCGCATAGAAGGGAGCAGGAGCAATGTCGGCGTAGGTCCGGAGCTGGGGCGCACCGCTGCTCACAGCGGTGCTCGCGGGCGTCTCACCGCGTCCCTCCTGTCAATCTCGGCTGCTGCTGGGTCGAACCGCGGCCAGAACGAATAGCACCAGAACCGGCTACTCCAGGTAGGCATGATAGCTCGCCAAGGCTCCGTAGACCGTCCGACCGAGCTTGTAATCGCTCCAGAATACGGCAGCCAGGGCAACAACCCCGAAGCCTACGAGCAGAGCCAGGCGACCTCCCCGCACCAGGCCCGCGTCGGCCAGCGCCTCCTCGAGGCGCGCCGCCTCGCGGCGCCCGGCGCGCGGGATAAAGTAGCACCACACCACGTAATGCATCGTTTGGAGGAAGGTGAACACCGTCAGGAACCGCATCGGCAGCGGGGCCCTCACCCCAAGCTGGCGGCGTATACAGCGCAGCCACCGCCCCGACACCGCCGGCCAGTTGCGCGCCCAGCGTCAGATCCGGTGTGAGCAGTCCGTCGCACGCGCCCAGGAGGATCAACGCTGGAATAACCACGACCCAGCCGAGGTGCAGGGCCCGGAATGCTTCGCGGGCGGCGTCGTTGCTGACGCCCCGAGCCCATTCCCACAGGAAGAACAGCGGGACGATGTTGTGGAGGTGCGTGAGCACGACGAAGTGGTACGTGGTCTGAGCGAGCGAGAGCACGGCAGCGCCCGCCACCACGAGCAGGCATGCCAAGAGCAGGTGTCGTCGTCGACCCAGCGCCCAGACCAGCGCCAGCGCCAACAGGCCATAGGCTACGACGATCTCGAGGCGGGGGGCCACTCACCCAGCGGGGACGTCGAATAGCCGCGATGCCCGTGATGGCCGCCAGCAGCGCCTCGAGCCGGGGGCGCTCCAGCAGGGCACCGAACCGACCGAGCACATACCGCAGCTCGAAGAAATTGTGGAGCAGGCCGAACAGGATGAGCCGGAAGACGGTCGTCGCCAACGGCAGGCTGAGCGCCAGCAACAGCGCCAGACATGCGGCCGCGGCGAACGCGAGGCTGTAGAGAACAACCGGTCGCTCCCCTTCGACGACTACATAGGGCCACACCGGGCCTGCCTACGTTTCGCAGCCTTGACCGAAGCGAGGGATGGCATTGCGAGCTCAAGGTGACGGCACGGATGCCACCTCGATCGCTTCGCCGATCAGCATGATCGGGATGTCGTCGCGGACCGGGTAGAGATACTGGCCATCCTCGCGGATGATGCCGGCCTGGATCGGCTCGGTCACCGGCTCGCCGTCACGGTTTACCAGCGTGCCGGCCGCGACGGCCGCGTTGATGCGTTTGACTAGCTCCTCGTCCGCCAGCCGGACGGGCTGCTTGGTCTCGGGACAGGCCAGGATGGAGATCAGCTCGGCGTCGACCATACAACTCCCCCAGACTACATCTTATCGAACAGCAACCCGCGCTTGAGGTCTTCGATCAGGCGCGTGATCTCGATGTCGCGCGGGCAGGCCTCGGTGCAATTGAACACCGTCCGGCAGCGCCAGACCCCATTGCGGCTGTTTAGCGCCTCGAGGCGCTGGGAGGCGGCCCGGTCGCGGCTATCGAAGACGAAGCGGTGAGCATTGACGAGCGTCGCCGGGCCGAGGAAGCCGGGGTTCACCCAGAATGGAGGGCATGCGGTGGTGCAAGCCCCACACAGGATGCACTTAGTACCCTCGTCGTAGCGGTGCCGCTCTTCAGGACTCTGGAGCCGTTCCGTCTCGCCGGGCTCGTCATCGTTGATCAGGTACGGCTTGATCTGGCGGTACTTTTCGAAGAACGGCTCCATGTCGACGACCAGGTCTTTGAGCACTCGGAAGCCGAGCATCGGCTCGATCGTGATGCGCGGGGCGTGGTCACGGACCAGGGCCTTGCACGCCAGCCGATTGCGGCCGTTGATGCGCATCGCGTCGGAGCCACACACCCCATGCCCGCAGGAGCGCCGGTAGGTCAGCGTCCCGTCCTGCTCCCATTTGACGGTGTTGAGGGCATCCAGGACCCGCTCCATCGCGTCGGCCTCGATGGTGTACTCCCGATAGTACGGCCGCTCGTCCCGCCGCGGGTTGAAGCGCTGGATCCTCAGGGTCAGCTGCATGGGGCTGCCTTCCGCTCGTCAGGCTGAGAGTTTGTGAGGAAAATTGTGGGCGGGGGGCTTGCCCGCGTTCTAGCGTCGAGGCCAGACTCCACATTGTCATCCTGAGCGAAGCGAAGGATCCGAAGCCCGGGCACGGATCCCTCGCTACGCTTTCGATGACAAACCGGTTTAGTAAACCCTTTCCTTTGGCTCGAACTTGGTGATCTTCACTGGTTTGTAGCGCAGCTCGACGCCCTCGGGCGCGAGGTAGGCCAGGGTGTGCTTCAGCCAGTTCGGGTCGTCGCGGCTGGGGAAGTCGTCGCGGTAGTGGCCGCCGCGGCTCTCCTGGCGCGCCAGCGCGCCGGCCACGACCGTCTCCGCACAGTCGAGCAGGAAGCCTAACTCGAGGGCCTCCATCAGCTCGGTGTTGAAGTTCTGGTCGTGGTCCTGCAGCCCGATCCGTCCGTACCCCTCCTTGAGCTGGCGGACGGTGTTCAGGGCCCGCGTGAGGCCCTGGGCGTCACGCGCCACCGAGACCTTGTCCATCATCTCGGCCTGGAGGGTGGCCCGGATCTCGGCGGCCCGCTCGCCGCCCTCGGCGCGCAGCAATCGGTCGACAGTGTCGCGAGCCATCGCGTCGGGCTCGGGTGGGAGCGCCGGGTACTCCTCGGCCTGCATGTAGCGAGCCATGTGCTGCCCGGCCCGCCGCCCGAAGACGATGATGTCGACCAGCGAGTTGGTCCCCAGCCGATTGGCGCCATGGACCGATACGCAAGCGCACTCGCCGGCCGCGTACAGGCCCGGCAGCAGCGTGTTGCGCTCGTCGATCACCACCCGGCCATCCAGCTCGGTGGGGATGCCACCCATCGCGTAATGGGCCGTGGGTTGGATCGGGACGGGGTCGGTAAGCGGCTCGACGCCAAGATAGACGCGGGCGAAGTCGGTGATATCGGGCAGCTTCTCGCGGATGACCTGCTCGCCCAGGTGGCGAACGTCGAGATGAACGTAGTCCTTGCCGTCCACGCCGCGGCCCTCGCGGACCTCCTGAAGGATGCAGCGCGAAACCATGTCACGCGGGGCCAGGTCCTTGAGCGTCGGCGCGTAGCGCTCCATGAAGCGCTCGCCCTGGCCGTTGAGCAGGACCCCGCCCTCGCCTCGCGCCGCCTCTGAGAGCAGGATGCCGATCTTGTAAATGCCCGTCGGGTGGAGCTGGTAGAACTCCATGTCCTCCAGCGGGATGCCGCGCCGCGCGCAGACCGCCATGCCGTCGCCAGTCAGCGCCAGGGCGTTGCTGGTGACCTTCCAGGCCCGGCCGAAGCCGCCTGTGCCGAACAGGACTGCTTTGGCGTGGAAGGTGTGGATCTCGCCGCTCGCGATGTCGAGCGCCACCACGCCAGCGCAGACGCCGTCTCTAACGAGCAGGTCGAGGACCATGAACTCGTTGAAGAAGTGGACGTTTTTCTTGATGCACTGTTGATAGACGGTCTGGAGGATCATGTGGCCGGTCCGGTCGGCCGCGTAGCAGGCCCGCCTGACCGGGCCTTCCCCGTAGTTACGGGTGTGGCCGCCGAAGCGACGCTGGGCGATCCTGCCCTCCGGGGTTCGGCTGAACGGCAGGCCCATGTGCTCCAGCTCGTAGACGGTGCGGACCGCGTCGTGGCACATCACCTCCGCGGCGTCCTGATCGACCAGGTAATCGCCGCCCTTGACGGTGTCGAACATGTGCCATTCCCAGTGGTCCTCTTCCAGGTTGCCCAGCGCGGCCCCGATCCCGCCTTGCGCCGCCCCCGTGTGCGAACGGCTGGGATACAGCTTGCTCAAGACGGCCACGTTGCCGCGCTCGGCGCTGTGCAGGGCGGCCATCATGCCAGCCCCGCCCGCTCCCACGACGACCGCGTCGAAGCGGTGGTACATCTCAGCCAGTCACCGACCGGGCGGCTGGAACGTAACGACCGCCAGCGTGCCGAGCGCCATGAACGCCAGCGTGAGCGTCCAGAGTGTCGACATGGCCACCACCCGCCAACCGTGGCGGTGGACGTAGTCGTCGACGACGACTCGCAGGCCGTTCATACCGTGGAGCAGGGCGAGGCTCAGCAGCAGCCAGTCGTACATGCGCCAGCCGAGTGTCGCCCACCGCGCGGCGACCCAGTCATAGTCGATCGTGTCGACGTTGTTGACCAGGTGCATGATCACCAGGTGGCCCAGGGCCAGGAAGACGAGCAACAGACCCGAGAGGCGGAAAAAGTACCACGACCACAGCTCGAAGTTGCTGCCGGCAACCCGCTCGCTCGACTCGGAGACGATGGGCCCGGCGGCGGGCGCGGTAACCTGCACCGCTCAGGCTCCCAGGAGCAGGGTGTATACGGGCTTGAGCATCACGTACGTGATCGGCAGCATCAGGCCGACGAAGAGCGTCAGGACCGTGTACCAGAGCTCGCGCTGGATGCGCGTAGCGCCGTCCCAGAAGTCGATCGCGATGATCCGCAGCCCGTTGAGCGCGTGGTAGAGAACGCCGGCGAAGATGAAGACCTCGCCGACTCGGAAGATTGGCTGGCGGTACAGGTCGATGGCGTGGTTATAGAGCTCGCGGCCGAAACCCATGAAGGCAGTGTCGACAATGTGGACGAGCAGGAACAGAAGGACGGCGAGACCGCTAACACGGTGCAGGACCCACGCCCAGTACCCTTCTCGGCCGCGGTAGCTCAGCATCGGAGGCCAGGGATGAGGAATGAGGAATGAGGAATGAGTGCCCAGTGCCCTTCTCGGCCGCGGTAGATCAGCATCGCAGGCCAGGAATGGGGCGTGAGGAATGAGGAATGAGTGCCCAGTGACCTTCTCGGCCGCGGTGGCTCAGCATCGGACCGATGATACCCTACCACTTCTAAGAAGTCTAAGATATGATTAGTCTCGGTATCATAGGTATCCCCTATTGACTGACCCCCAGCCCCTATCCCCTCCCCCTATCCCCTATCCCATGCAGCCTCACCAGCTCGAGTATTTCCTGGCCGTCGCGCGGCGTCTCCACTTTACGCGGGCCGCCGACGAGCTGCACGTGGCCCAGCCGTCGGTCAGCCAGCAGATCCGCAAGCTGGAGGACGAGCTAGGCGCGCAGCTCTTCCACCGCATGAAGCGGCGGGTGACGTTGACCGCCGCCGGCGAGGCGCTGCTGCCCTGGGCTCGGCGGGTGCTGGCCGACCTGGCCGAGGCGAGAGCGGAGGTCCAGGAGCTGGCCGGCCTGCGGCGCGGACGTCTGGCCGTCGGCGCGACGCCAAGCGTGAGCACGGTCCTGCTGCCACGCGCCCTGGCCGCCTTTCAGGCCAGGTACCCCGGCGTGTCGCTGGTCTTCCGCGAGGCCGGCTCCGGCGACCTGATCCGGTCGCTCGAGCAGGGCGAGCTGGACCTGGCGGTTCTCACGCTCCCCGTGCGTCACCCGGCCCTCGAGACGAGCCCGCTCCTGGAGGAAGAGCTGGTCGTGGCAGCGCCGCCAGACCACCCTCTGGCAAGCCGCCCAACGGTCGCGATCGAAGACTTGCGCGAAGTGCCGATGATCATGCTGCGCGAAGGCTACAACCTGCGTGGGATAACCCTGGCGGCGTGCCGGCGAGCCGGGTTCGACCCCCGGATCGCGCTCGACGGGGCCGAGATGGATAGCGTGCTTCGCTTCGTCGCAGCCGGGCTGGGAGCGGCCGTCGTGCCGAGCATGGTGATCCCGCCCAACGGCCAACTACGCGCCATCCGCTTGGATCCGCCTACCCTTACCCGCACGCTGGCCCTGGCCCATCGGCGCGACCGCAGCCTGTCTCGCGCGGCGGCGGAGCTGGCGGCTCTGGTGCGGGAGGTCGGCACGCTGTAGGGGCACGGCGTGCCGTGCCTTCCAGCCCGCTGCCATTTCGCATCTCCCTTAGAATTCGCTCGATATGCCTCCGCTGCGGTTGATCTGTAACGAGTGTGGCCACCGTCTGTGGCTCGAGGAGGGGCAGGCGGTGCTGTGCCCCGAGTGCCACGGCGAGCTACGCCAGATGGGGCTGTTCGAGGGCTTCGTCGACCGCTGGTTCGCGCCCCCGGACATGCTCGCCTCCGACCTGCACCGCCGCCACTTGCAGCTCGTCGAGCAGCTCTGGACGGCTGGCGGACGCGGGCGCGAGTTCTACGAGATCATCAACCCGGAAAAGGTCTCGTACTCGTCCTTCGTCAAGCGGGTCAACGCGCTGGTCTGTCGTGGCCTCGAGGAGGGCTGGATCGAGGCGCGGCTCCCACGCGCGCCGGTCCCAGACGATGCAGCGTACGGCTTGAGCATCAAGGACCCGGACCGCTTCGTCGAGGAGATGAGTCGCCTCTTCGAGGGCCCCACCCCAACCCCTCCCCCATAAAGCCCATAAAGGGGGGGAAGCCCTCACCCCGGTCCGTCTCCCCTTGCGGGCCCCTTGCGGTGGATGGGAAGGGGTGAAGGCGCGGCACCGCGAAGGCGGCCGCGCCGACGACGACCGCCAAGGAGCGGCGGGCCCCGCCGGGGGCGCGGAGCGAGAGCTGGTGCAGGCCTGGCCCGTATTCGGCCACCAGCTCTGAGGCCGCGGCGCCGAACGCCTCCGCCTGGGGCGCGAACGGGCCGAGCGTGGCCTCGAACGCTTGCGTGGGCGTCGCGCCGCCGCCGATCGCCAGCAGGAACTCCGTCAGCGCGCCGGCGCCGTGGCGCTCGGCCAGCCACTCGACGAACAGCGTGCTCTGGCCGTACTCCAGCGGCGCCAGGCCGCCCGCCCCGACCCGGCTGAAGTCCGCCCGGCTGACCAGTCCAGACCATGGCAGCAGCCAGGATGGCGGCGAGCAGGCAAAGAGTGCGCGGTGAAACCGATGGCGTGGCCACACGGGTTACCAAATGGTCCGCTCGCGGGGCAGCTCGGGCTCGAACTGGGCGAAGCTGAGGAGGATGTTCTTCAGGCGTGGTCCTCCGGGTTCAGAGTGGGAAGGCCGGCCCAGGTCGCAGCCTCGACCAGGGCCCGGTCGGCTGAGACGAAGCTCCCCGTAGCGACGCCACGGCGGCGGGCGCGGGCGAATGCCAATCGGGCTGAAGCGACGTGCAGGCCATTCAGCGCCCGAAGACGCACTGGAGCCGGGGCCGTGAGCAGGAGCGTCGCGGCTTCCTGCGCGATCGCTTGCTTGGGCTCTACCACCGTGAACGATCGGGCGTCGCCCAAGAGCGCTTGAAACAGCGCCTCGCGCTGCTGGGTGGTCAGCGCGCCCTCACGCGTTCGGCGTGCGAGTGCAGAAGCAATCTCGGGGATTGTGACGAGCGAGATCGCGACAGGCTCCTGCTTGCAGAGGCGCGTCACCCAGGCCGAGCCGAGCTCGGGGAGATACCGCTTGACCAGCGCGCTGCTGTCGAAGTAGGTGAGGGGCATCAGCGGCCACCTGGCCGTTAGAACCGGTCTTCGCGGTCGGCGATGATCGTGGCCGAGAGGGGCGGCACCAGTTCAGGCATGGACTGCCTGAGCGTGTCAGGGTCTGGCAGGTCCTCACGCGGGCGTAGGTGCAGCGGCAGATAGCTCATTTCCAGCTCGACCGCCAGGTCGCCCAGGGCCCTCCGGACGTGCTGTACTTGCTCGTCAAGTGGGTCCTTCGTCTGACCTTCCGCAGCCTGTCGTGCGAGCGCGTCGCTGAGCGCCGCGACAATCAACTGGTTCAACGAAGCCCCGGTCCGCTCAGAGGCGGCGCGCATACGGCGGTGAAGGTCGTCAGGCAGCCGCAGGGTGAGTCTCGCCATGGCCACAATCCTAGCATTAGACACCATAGTGCCAATTTCCCCCCGTGCAACTCCCCTGTGCGCATTGCTCGTCGGCCCACCCTCTGGTAGAATCCCATCGCGCATTCGTTCGGGGGAACTGCCCGCATGCCCAAGCTCAAGACGCACAAGGCGACCTCGCGTCGGATGGCGTACACCGGCTCGGGCAAGCTGGCCCGTACTCGGCAGGGGAAGAGCCATCTGCGTCGCAACCGATCGAAGCGCGCCGCGCGGCAGTACGCCGAGATGCACCCGGTCGCGAAGAGCGATCGGGGTCGCGTCAAACGACTGATGCCGTACGCCCAGTAAGCGATAGACAAGCATGAGTCGGATCAAGCGGGGCGTCGCCGCGAAAGCGCGCCACAAGAAGATCGTCAAGCTGGCACGGGGCTATCACTCCGCCAAGCATGCGCTCTTCAAGAGCGCCCACGAGGCGGTGATGCATGCGCGGGCTTACGCCTACCGCGACCGGCGCAACAAGAAGCGCGACTTCCACCGTCTCTGGATCATGCGGATCAACGCCGCGGCGCGCCAGCAGGGCCTGAGCTACAGCCAGTTCATGGCCGGCCTAAAGGCGGCCGGGGTTGAGATCAACCGCAAGATGCTGGCCGAGATGGCAGTCCACGATGGCGGCGAGTTTGGCCGCCTCGTGGAGCTGGCGCGGGGCGCCCAGGCGGCTCCGACCTCGTAGAGCCTGGTCGGTCGGGCCGAGCGCCAGCGCCTTCGTCGTACAGCCTTGGTTCGTCCTGAACTTCTCCTTGATCCTCACGCTTTGGTCTCATCCTGATCCCCTCGTCCCTAGGGGGTAAACTGCGCGAAGGATCTCGGTTGCCGGGCTGAGGACCGAGATCCTTCGCTTCGCTGCTTTGAAAAAAACGTCCGATGGGCGCCTTTTCATTCGTGCGGGTGTCCCGAAGGGACATGAAAACTCAGGATGACAACGAGGCCACATAATTGCACCAGGTGGAGCCAACGTGGACGACTGGCGCGCAAGGATCGACGAGCTGCGCGAGCGGGCGCTTGGCGAGCTGGCGAATGCGTCCGAGCCTGAGGCGCTCGAGCGCTGGCGAGTCGCGTTCCTTGGCCGCGCGCTGGCGAGTCGCGTTCCTTGGCCGCCGCGGGGCGTTGAGCGTGGTGCTGCGGGGTCTGTCGACGCTGCCCGCCGAGCGGCGGCCGGCAGCGGGGCAGGCCGCCAACCAGACCAAGCGAGCGCTCGAGATAGCGTTTGCCGAGCGCGAGGCGGAGCTGCGCGAGCAGGCCCTGGCGCGCGCGCTTGAACAGGAGCGACTGGACGTTACGCTGCCCGGCCGCCCGCCGTGCCGCGGCGGCCTCCACCCGACCACGATCATCCTGCGCGAGATCACCGGTTTCTTTCGCTCGATGGGCTACCAGGTCGTCGAGGGACCTGAGGTCGAGCTGGACAAATACAACTTCGAGATGCTGAACATCCCGGCCAACCACCCTGCCCGGGACATGTGGGACACCCTCTACGTGCGGCCGCCCGACGTGCTCCTGCGGACCCACACCTCGCCGATGCAGGCTCGGGTGATGGAAGCGACCAGGCCGCCGGTCCGGGTAGTGGTGCCGGGCCGCTGCTACCGCTACGAGGCCCAGGACGCCACCCACGAGTGGATGTTCTATCAAGTCGAGGGTCTGGCCGTGGACGAGGGCCTGACCATGGCCGACCTGAAGGGAACGCTGTTCGCCTTCGCTCGCGACATGTTCGGCGCGCGAGTGCAGACCCGCTTTCGGTGCGACTACTTCCCCTTCGTCGAGCCGGGCGTCGATATGTCGATCTCGTCACCCGACCTGCACGGCGGCGCCTGGCTCGAGATCATGGGGGCTGGGATGGTCCATCCGCGCGTGCTCGAGATGGCCGGCTACGACCCCCAGCGGTACACGGGCTTCGCGTTCGGGATGGGCCCGGAGCGGATCGCGATGCTCAAATACGGCATCTCGGACATCCGCCTGTTCTACGGCAACGACCTGCGGTTCCTGGAGCAGTTCATCTCATGAAGGTACCCCTGAGCTGGCTGCGCGAGTATGTGGACCTCACGCTGCCCCTTGACGAGCTGGTCCACCGCCTGAACATGTCTGGCACCGAGGTCGAGGGCGTGGCCCAGGTGGGCGCCGAGTGGGAGCAGGTGTTCGTCGCGAAAGTCGTGGCGCTGGACCCCCACCCAAACGCCCCGCCTGAGGCGGGTCTGTACGTGGCCCGGCTCGACGTCGGCTCGCGAGGACTGGCAACCGTCGTCACCGGCGCGGCGAACCTAAGCGTCGGGGTGCACGTGCCGCTGGTCCAGCCAGGCGGCACGCTGCCCGGGGGGCGGGAGATTCGAGCCGAAGAGCGGCGCGGGATCAGGTCCGAGGGGATGCTCTGCTCGGGCGATGAGCTAGGCCTCTCGCCAGACCGGTCGGGAATCTACGTGCTGGATGAGGACGCCAACCCGAGCCGCCCTGGCGGGGAAGGCCGCCCCGATCCATCGGGGCGCCCCTACAGGCTGGGCCAGTCGCTCCGCGATGTGCTCGGCGACATGGTCCTGGACCTATACATCACGCCGAATCGACCGGACTGCATGTCCGTGTTCGGCGTGGCCCGCGAAGTGCATGCCATTACCGGAGCGCCGCTGCGACGGATCCAGGTTAGCCCGCCGCACGGCCCGCGAGCCGCGACGGAGCTGGTCCGAGTGGAGATTGCCGATCCGGACCTGTGCCGTCGCTTCACCGCGGCCTACGTCGGCGGCCTGACGATGGGTCCGTCGCCGGGCTGGCTGCAGCGCAGGCTTCACCTGGCCGGCGTTCGTCCGATCAGCAACGTCGTGGACGCCACGAACTACACGATGCTCGAGCTGGGGCAGCCCCAGCACGCGTTCGACGCCGACCGGCTGGGCGACACGATCGTGGTCCGCCGGGCGCGCCAGGGGGAGCGGATCGTGACCCTGGACGGCGTCGAGCGTGAGCTGGAGACTGAGATGCTGGCGATCGCCGACGCCCAGCGGGCCGTCGCCGTGGCGGGCGTCATGGGTGGCGCCGACACGGAGGTCGACAACGCGACCCGCAACATGGTGCTGGAAACGGCGAACTTCGCGCCCGGCAGCATTCGCCGAACGGCGCGCGAGCTGCGGCTGGCGTCCGAGGCCTCGCGCCGATTCGAGCGCGGCCTGGACCCGGAGCTGGCGATGTTCGCGGCCCAGCGGACGGTCAGCCTGCTCCTGGAGCTGTGCGGCGGGCAGGCGGCGGACGGGATCGTCGACGTTTATCCTGGCCGAGCCGAGCTGCGCAGGATGGTCGTCCACGAGGACGACATCACCCGGCTGCTCGGCCGCCCGTACGCCCGCGCCGAGGTGGTCGGCGTGCTCGAGTCGCTCGATTTCGGCGTAGGCCTGGAACCTGGCTCCGACCGGCTGGTGGTGAGTGTGCCGGGCCACCGCGGCGACGTCGAGGGGCGAGCCGACCTGGCGGAGGAGGTCGCCCGGATCACCGGCTACGACGCGATCCCAAACGCCATCCCAACCGGAGCCCCGCCGGAACCGAAGGTCGACCCCTTGCGCGTGGCCGCCGAGGCTGCCAGGGACGTGCTAGTGGGGTGCGGCCTGCGGGAGGTCATGACCTACTCCTTGGTCGCCCCGGAGTCCGAGGCCCGCCTGCTCGCGAACCGGGGTGAAGTCACCGCAGAGGCGCAGAGGTCGGGGAGGAAGAAGCAGATCAGCGTGACGAACCCGCTTAGCGTGGAGCACAGCGTGCTGCGGACCACGTTGCTGCCTAGCCTGATCGACACGGCGCGGGCAAACCTGCGGCAGCGCGACGGCGTCACCATCTTCGAGCTGGCGCGCGTCTATCTGCCCCCGCTCGACCCACTCCCGACCGAGCGGACGCGCCTGGCGATTGTGCTCATCGGGCGTACGACGCCTCGATCCTGGACCACGCCGCCGCGCGAGGCCGACTTCTTCGACCTCAAGGGGATCGTGGAAGAGCTGCTGGCGAGTTTTGGATTGCGCGGCGAGCTTGCTCCGGCCGCGAGCCCAGGCTATCAGCCAGGCCAATGCGCCGAGGTGGCTCTGGCGAACGACGGCCCGAATGCCTCGGACTCGGTCCGTCTCGGCCTGCTGGGCCGACTGCATCCACGGGTGGCCGAGGCGTTCGACCTGCCCCGACTGGTCGGGGCCGTCTACGCCGCCGAGCTGGAGTTCGACCTGCTGGCCGAGCGACTGCAGGGCCAGCCCCAGATTCGGCCGCTCTCGCGCTTCCCGGCCCTCGAGCGTGACCTGGCCCTGGTCGTCGACCGAGCCACTCCTCACGCCGAGGTGGCCGGCGAGATTCGGACAGCGGGGGGCGACGTGCTGGAGAGCGCGCGGCTGTTCGACCTGTACGAGGGCCCACAGGTCCCGCCTGGAAAGAAGAGCCTGGCTTTCACGCTGCGCTTCCGCGCTCACGACCGCACCCTGACGGACGACGAGGCCGACGCGGCGGTCGAGCACATCGTCACCGCGGTGACAGGGCGCTTTTGGGCCCGCGTGAGAGGGCCGGGCGAAGCTTAGGTTGAGTCAGATGGGCCGTGCCAGGAGCGACAAAGGGTCACATGGCGAGGAGCATGAGATCCTTCGCTTCGCTCAGGATGACACCAAGCGGGCGCGGCATGCCCTGCCCCTACCGGCGGGTGTCGGTCGCTTCTCGACCACGACGCTCGAGCTGGACAAGATCCGCGAGCGACTCGCCGCCAGGACGTCTTTCTCGGCCGGGCATGAGCTGGCGCTGGCGCTAGAGCCCTCCGCGGAGCTGGAAGCCGTGGAGCGCCTGCAGGCGGCGACCGAGGAGGCGCGGCGCTTGCCCGGCTTGAAGCCGGGCCTGACGCTGGGTGGGGCGCGGGACGTGCGACCCATCGCGCAGCGGGCCGCCCTGAGCGGGCTGCTGCAGCCCCTCGAGCTGCTCGATGTGGCCGGCACGGTCCGCGCGGCGCGGCTGTGGGGGAGCACGCTGACCAGGCTGCGCGACCAGCTGCCGACGCTGGCGCTGGTCGCCGAGCGGCTCGGCGAGCACCGCCCGCTGCAGGAGGAGATCGCGAAAGCGATCGAGGAGAATGGTGAGGTAGCCGACGATGCCAGCGCTCGGCTCCACCAGATCCGGAACGAGCTGAGGACGGCTCAGGACCGCTTGCTGAGCCGTCTTCAGGAGCTGCTGGGCTCAGCCGCCCTCAGGCCAGCTCTCCAGGACGCCGTCATCACTCAGCGCAGCGGTCGGTACGTGCTGCCGATTCGGGCCGAGTTCAAAAACCGCGTCAAAGGCATCGTCCACGACCAGTCGGCAAGCGGCGCGACGCTGTTCGTCGAGCCGCTGCCGATCGTCGAGGCCGGCAACCAGGTGCGCCAGCTCGAGGCCGAGGAGCAACATGAGATCGAGCGTATCCTGCGCGCCCTGAGCAGCCAGGTCGCCGTCCAGCGCGACGAGCTGGATCAGACCGTCGGCGGGCTGGCCGAGCTGGACCTTCACCTAGCCAAGGCCCGCCTGGCGGAGGAGATGAACGCGACTCGTCCGCGGCTGCATCGGCTCCCGAGCCGCTCGGACGGGGCGGCGCGAACGGTCGTCCGCCTGATCGAGGCGCGCCACCCACTTCTGCCGGTCGAGACGGTCGTCCCGCTCTCAGTCGAGCTGGGAGCCGAATTCGACATTCTTGTCATCACCGGCCCGAATACGGGCGGCAAGACCGTCGTGCTCAGGACGCTCGGACTGCTAGCGCTCATGGCCCAGGCCGGACTGCAGATCCCTGCCGCGGAGGGGTCTGAGCTGGGCGTCTTCCAGGCCATCCACGCCGACATCGGCGATGAACAGAGCATCGAGCAGAGTCTGTCGACCTTCTCCTCGCACGTAACCCACATCGTGGAGATGTTGCGAGGCGTGGACGACCGCAGCCTGGTGTTGCTCGACGAGCTGGGGGCCGGGACCGACCCACAGGAGGGCTCGGCGTTGGCGCGCGCGATCCTGACCTACCTGCGCGATCGCGGCGTGCCGACGATCGCGACCACTCACTACTCCGAGCTGAAGGCTTTTGCCCACGCCACGCCACGAGTGGAGAACGCCTCGGTGGAGTTTGACCTGGCCACGCTCGCGCCGACCTTCCACTTACTGGTAGGGGTGCCAGGCCGCAGCAACGCGCTTGCCATCGCCGGCCGGCTGGGCATGCCGTCCGAGATCCTCGAGCGAGCGCATACCCTGCTCGACCCGGAGGCGGCCGAGACAGAGGCCCTCCTGGCGCAAATCCAACGCCAGCGCGATGAGGTCGAGCAGGCACGCGATGAGGCTCGTCGCCAGGCCGAAGCGGTCGCCCGCCTGCGGCGCCGCCTCCGCGAAGAGCTGCGCCAGGCCGAGCGCGAGCGCCGGGTGATCGTCCGCGAAGCGCGGGCCCAGTCCGAGCGCGTCCTGGAGGAGCTACGCCGCGAGGCTGAGCGGCGGCTTCGCGAGCTCCGAGCTGCGCCACGCGACGCCGAGTCAGCCAAGGCAGCGGTTGAGGCGATCCGGGAGCTGGCGCCGCTGCCCGCTCCGGAGCCGACCTCGGAGGCCGGGGTGGAGGAAGCGGCGGCTGATGAACGAGTGGAGCTGAGGCCGGGCGCTGAGATCGTGGTGCCTCGCCTCGGTGTTCCGGCCCGCGTTCTGAGGGTGTCCACCAGCGGCGACGCCGAGCTAGACGTGCGCGGGATGCGGGTCCTGCTCGGATCGTTCGAGCTGGCTGAGGCTCGTCCGGCGAGCCGCCAGGAGCGCCTGGCCGAGCGGCACGCGGCAGCGCCACCGATTCTGACGCGGGCCGAAACGGCTCCGACGGCGCCACCCAGCCAGCTCGATTTGCGTGGCCTTCGCGCCGACGAGGCCACCGAGACGCTGGACCGCTATCTAAACGACGCATATCTAGCCGGGCTGCGGGCGGTACGAATCGTCCACGGTAAAGGCAGCGGGGCGGTACGGTCGGCCGTCCGCGAGCAGCTCAGCGCCCACCCGCTGGTCTCACGCTTCGGCGCCTCCGACCCCCGCTCCGGCGGGGACGGCGCGACGGAGGTGGCGCTGGCCCAGTAGGCAGTAGGCAGTGGGCAGTGGGCGGGTTGCTCCTACTGCCTACTGCCTACTACCTACTCGTGATATACTCGGCGCCGCGCTGGCACGCAGCGTGCAACTGGGGCTGGGAAGTCGAAGGGGTGCCCGGATGATCGAGGAGATCGTCGCGCAGGTCGAGCGGGTCCTGAGAATCGGCCTGACCATCATCACCGCCTACCTGGTGGCCCTGTGGATCGCGAGCATCTGGTGGACGTTCCGCGACATTCGGTCCCGTACAGCCGACCTGTTCCTGCAGGCCGCCGCGACGCTGGTGGTGGCCGTCTTCAGCTTCGCCGGGCTGCTGATCTACGTGATCCTGCGGCCGCCAAAGACCCTGAGCCAGTTGTACGAGGAATCGCTCGAGGAGGAAGCATTCCTCCAGGGCATCCACGTTCAGAGCGCCTGCCCGGTCTGCAAGCAGCGGGCGGAGCCTGAATTCATCTTCTGTCCGTGGTGCCAGACTCGGCTGAAGCGGCTGTGTGCGCACTGCGAGCAGCCGATGATGCTGCGCTGGAAGGCGTGCCCCTACTGCGGCCACCCTGTCACGGCGCCGCCGGCCATCGTCGAGTCCCGCACCGAGGAGCTGCCCGTCAGACGGTAGGGTTGTCCCTACGCCAGCGCCTGTTCGGTCTGTTTGTCGAAGACGTGCATCTTCTCGGTATCGAAGACCACGTCGACGGTGTTGCCCGCCGCCATCTGGGCGGCGGCAGGCATGCGGCTGGTGAACTCGTGGCTGTCGCTCTTCAGGTAGACGAACAGCTCTGAGCCGAGCGGCTCCACGACCTCGACTTCCACCGAGGCGCGCTGGTGCTCGGGGGCGTCGCGTCGCTCCGCGCGATCGTAGATGTCCTCCGGACGGATCCCGAAGATGACCTCGCGGCCGAGGGCCGGCTTGAGCTGGTTCTGCTTGTGGGGCGGGACCTGGAGTCGAAGCCTGCCGGTCTGGACGAACATCTCGCCATCTGCGCCGTTGCCAGCCAGTTGGCCCTCGAAGAAATTCATCGCTGGGCTGCCGATGAAGCCTGCCACGAAGATGTTCGCGGGGTGATCGTAGAGCATCTGGGGCGTGTCGAGCTGCTGCAAGATGCCGTCGCGCAGCACGGCGATCCGATGCCCCATGGTCATCGCCTCGACCTGGTCGTGGGTGACGTAGACGACGGTCGTCTGGAGCCGCTGGTGGAGCTTGATGAGCTCGGCGCGAGTCTGGACTCGCAGCTTGGCGTCGAGGTTCGAGAGCGGCTCGTCCATCAGGAAGACCAGCGGCTCGCGGACGATGGCGCGGCCGAGCGCCACGCGCTGGCGCTGCCCACCCGAGAGCTGCTTCGGCTTCCGCTTGAGCAGGTTGGCCAGGCCGAGGATGTCGGCCGCCTCCTTCACCCGTCGTTCGATCTCGGACTTCGGAGTCTTCCGCAGCTTCAGCCCGAATGCCAGATTGTCGTAGACGGTCATGTGCGGGTACAGAGCGTAGCTCTGAAAGACCATCGCGATGTCGCGGTCCTTGGGCGCCACGTCGTTGACGCGCCGATCGCCGATGTAGATGTCGCCGCCGGTCAGCTCCTCCAGCCCAGCGACCAGCCGCAGCGCAGTCGACTTGCCACACCCGGATGGCCCGACCAGGACCAGAAACTCCTTGTCGTGAATCTGGATGGTCAGATCATTGACCGCGAGCACCTCGCCGAACTGCTTGGTGACGTGATCTAACGACACTCCCGCCATGATGATTGCCCTCCACTAAAATATGTCATGCGCGGTGTGGATGCCCGCGCACCCTTCGGCCCCGCAGGGCGGGGTCGCGGTGTCAGGATAGCGCAGCGAGCCGCCGCTGTCCAGGGGAGATTTTTACCGCGGAGGGCGCAGAGGAATTCCTTTTCTCTTTTATTGCCGTTCCCCTCTGCGTCCCTCTGTGTCCTCTGCGGTTGAGCCCGTTCGCGACCACTGCGCGGCGAGCAGCCGTTTGAGCAGGCGCAGCAGCGGAGCTGGCGAGACGCACGTGTTAGCCACGATGTGTGGCCGCGCGACCGGCTCGGCGGTCTTGGCCATCCTCTCGTAGACGTCCCAGTCGGCGTCAGACAGGTCGGCCGGATCGGGCTTGCGGTGGCGCCGCGCCAGCCGCTGGCGAATGACCTTCGGCGGCGCGTAGGCGACCAGCACGATGAGGCCAGCGCGATGTCGATCGGCCAGCCGATACAAGCTCGCTCGCGACCGCTCACGAAGGTTGGTCGCGTCGAAGATGACCAGCTCGGCCGCGGCCAGGGCCGCCGAGATTCGACGACGGCAGGCGGCGTACACTGAGCGCATCTCGGGGGCCGTGTAGCGGGGGTCGGGGAACAATTGCTTGCGGACCGCGTCTGTCTGAATGAGCCTCGCGTCCAGGACAGCCACAATCTGCCGCGCCAGGTGCGATTTGCCGGTCCCAGGCGGGCCGACCAGCACGATCAGCGCAGGGCTCTCCAAGGACCGAGAATTGAGAACGTGGCTCGGCGTCTTTTTCCTCAATTCCCAATTCTCAATTCCGCATTATAGGCCCGGGGTGGGCGCCAGGCCGCTGGTACAATGCGGCCATGGCGGTGGCGTTCCGGGTGCTGTGGGCAGCGCTCGTACATCTTTATGACGAGTCGCTCCTGATGATCCGTGCGAACGTCATCTGGTTCATCGGTAGCCTGCCACTGTTCCTGCTCGTGCTGGCCACCGCCTGGCTGTTCGTGCCGTCGGGCGAGTCCGATGCTGGCCCAATCGTCTGGCCTCTGTTGCTGGCAGGCTTTCTGATGCTGGTGGTGCCGAGCCCATTCGCGGTAGGACTGCACGCCCTGACGGCGGAGATCGTGACCGGTGAGACGCCTGAGTTCGCCGTTTTCTGGTCGGCGATCCGTCGCTGGTGGAAAGAGGGGCTGGCCATGTTCGCCATCGGCGGGGTCGTGCTGGGCGGGCTGATCTTCAATGCCGCCTTTTACCTCTCGACGAGCACGGCCTGGCTGCAGATGATCAGCGTGCTCTGCTTGTACGCGATCCTGTATTGGATCACTCTCCAGGGCTACCTGCTGCCGCTCCTGGTCATCTCGGATGACGGGGCCGACTCGGGGGCACGGCATGGCGTGCCCCTTCTGTCGCTCTACAAGCGGGCCGCGATCCTGGCGCTGGCGAATCCCATCTTCAGCCTGGTGCTGGTGCTCAACTCGGCGTTGACGATGCTGCTGAGCGTGATCGCGATACCGATCTATCCGATCGTCGCGGCCGCGTATGTCGCGCTGGTAGGAGCCCGCGGCCTACGCCAGCTTCGCGAGAAATATCTGCCGTCCGACGCGGAGGAGGTCGCCGAGTGACCCTCGGCGCGAAGCTGCTGGGCGGCCGCTATCGACTGGGGGAGGTGCTGGGCCAGGGCGGAATGGCGATCGTCTACCGGGCCGAAGACACCGAGCTCGGTCGGACGGTCGCGATAAAGGTCCTCCGCGAGCAGTTCAGCGCCGATCCGGAATTCCTCGAGCGCTTCCGGCGCGAGGCGCGAGCCGCCGCCGGCCTGGGGGCCCACCCGAACATCGTGGGCGTGTACGACGTCGGCCGCGAGGGCAGCTCCAACTTCATCGTCATGGAATACGTCGATGGGGTCGACCTCAAGGAGCTGATCCGGCGGGACGGCCCGCTGCCACCAGAACGGCTGGTTCGCCTCGGCTGCCAGCTCGCGGCCGCGCTCGAGTATGCCCACCGCCGCGGTCTGGTCCACCGCGACGTAAAGTCGCAGAACGTGCTGGTCACCAGGGACGACCAGCTCAAGGTCAGCGACTTCGGGATCGCCGTCGCCCTGGGGGCCAGGTCGATCACCGAGGCCGGGATGGTGATCGGCTCGGTCCACTATATGGCTCCCGAGCAGGCCCAGGGCCACCCGAGCACGGCCGCCACCGACGTCTACGCGCTGGGCGTGGTGCTGTATGAGATGGCCACCGGTCGCTTACCCTTCGAGGCCGACTCGCCCCTGGCCGTCGCCCGGATGCACATCGACAGCCAGCCGACCCCGCCGCATCGAGTGAACCCGCGCTTGCCAGTCCCGATTTCGAACGTGATCATGACTACGCTGGCCAAGGAGCCGGGCCATCGGTTTCCGTCCGCCGCGGAGGTGGCCGCCGCGCTGCGCGGCCAGCGCTCGCGGGCCGCGCAGCGCACGTCCATGGTCGGCCGCTCGCCAGCGCCAGACGCGGGTACCCGCCCCACCAGCGAGCTGGCTGCCGCCAAGACCGTCCCGTGGACGGCCATCGAGGCCGTGACCCCTGGCAGCCATGCGCCACCGCGACGAGCGGCTCGGGCCGGCAGGATCGGCTTCCGCTCGTTCATGCTCCTGGCGCTCTTGCTCGGCCTCGTCGGCGCGAGCATCGGCTGGTTCCTGAGCAGCCCACCCGCGATCGTCTCGCCCAGGCCCACCCCAGCCCCGGTCGTGGTCGCCAGCCCAGCCTCAAACCCCACGCCGGCCCCGGCTCCCACAGCGGTCAGTCCGGCCACGCCGACCCCGGTCCCGCCTTCGTCGACCCCGCTCCCATCGCCGACGGCAACCTCCCGCCCGGCCCCGACCGCCACGCCGGCGGCAGCCCGGGTCCAGGTCCCGGGCGTGGTTGGGCGACCCCAGGCTGAGGCCGAGCGCACGCTCCAGCAGGCCGGTTTCGGCGCCGACGTCAAAGACGATCCTGCAGGCGCCAACGGGCTAGTGGTGGCGCAGTCGCCGCCGCCCGGAACCCAGTTGGACCAGGGCAGGACGGTCACGATCACCGTCGGACGAGCCCAGCCCTCACCGAAGACGGGCGTTCGGGTCCCCAACGTAGAGGGGATGGACGAGAGGCAGGCCCGCAAGACGCTGGAGGACGCTGGCTTCAAGGTTGTGGTCGAGGAGCAGGTCGCGCCAGGTCGCAAGGGCCAGGTGATCAATCAGAAGCCGGGCGCCGGTGACACGGTCCCGCCGGGCGCGACCGTCACGATCACGATGGGAGTGTAGGGAATGACAATGGGGCTTGGAGGAGACGAATGCCGATTCGAGAGCAGGGGACCAGGCGGCCGCGGCTTGCCAGCGATGCGTTCGTGGCGCCAAATGCTGAGGTGGTCGGCGACGTGACGATGGCCGAGCGCACCGGCCTCTGGTTCAGCGGCATCGTGCGCGCCAACGGCGCCCCCATCACGATCGGGGTGGGCACAGATGTCCAGGACAACTGTCTGGTTGATAGTGAGCCAGGCCATCCGACCCACCTGGGCAACTACACGAGCATGGGCCACGGCGCCGCGGTCCATGGCTCGGTGGTGGGCGACCACGTCCTGATCGCGATGAACGCCACTGTGATGCTCGGCTGCGAGATCGGCTCGGGCAGCATCGTGGCCGCCAACGCCAAGGTCCCAGGCGGTACGACGGTGCCACCCGGCTCGCTGGTCGTGGGCGAAGAGGGACGAGTAGTCCGTGAGGTGAGCGAGGAGGAGCGTGACCGCATTGAGCGGACCGCGGAACACTACATGAAGCTGGCCCGAGAGTACCGCGCGGCGCTCGGCGGGCCGGCGTAGGTCCTTTTCACCGCAGGGTACGCGGAGGTAATAGGAGGTAATAAATGTTCCTCTGCGTCCTCTGTGTCCTCTGCGGTGGAAAAGAGAGCGCGTCGTCCAGATATATTGAAATGGCAACGTGCTTCTGACATACTCCGCGTTAGAGGGATCTCAAAGGGGAGGTCTTTGGCATGCGGCCACTCACCGTCGAGATCATCGCTTACGCGCCGACCGAGTTTTTCCACTGCCTGCACTGTGAGGTGGTCTTTCAACAGGTCGGCATCGGCCAGAAGATCCACGCCGAGCAGCGGGCAGCCAACTTCCCAGACGACCTGAAGAAGGAGTTCGCCGACCTCTCCGCCTGGGTGGAGCAGACCGCCGAGCGCCATCCCGATCAGATCCAGTTCAAGATCGTCGACGCCGCCTCGATCGAGGGCGTGTACAAGTCCCTTCGCTACGGGGTGCGCAAGTTCCCGGCCGTGATCGTGGCCGGAAGGGACAAGGTCAGCGGCGGCGATCTGGAGGGCGCGAGCACCCTGGTAGACCGCCATCTGGCAGCGTCGAGCACCGCGTGACGGTGCGGGGGGCGGCGAATCGACCGCACATGGACCGGGAGGGGAGGTGATGGACCAGCGAAGGGGACCTCTGCATAGCGAGCGAATGACTGCCGCTGAGCCGAGCCGGCCGGACATCGGGTAATCGTCCTTCATCCTAATCGCCAAACAGCCCGGATCGGCGCCGCGGTTCCTGGGCCATTCCGCAAAGGACTGGTGCCAACTGAAACACATCGGAGGGCAGGCACTATGAACACCTTGTACGCGGTGATCATCGCGGGCCTGACGATCTACCTGGGCTACACGTTCTACGCCCGCCGGATCGACCGCAACATCATTCAGTCGGACCCGCGTAAGGCCACCCCGGCCCGGATGTATATGGACGGCGTAGACTTCGTGCCAGCGAGCCGGAGCGTGCTGTACGGGTACCACTTCAAGTCGATCGCGGCCGCTGGCCCGATCGTCGGCGCGATTACGGCCGCCACCCTTTGGGGCTGGCTGCCGTCGATCATCTGGCTCGTCCTGGGCGTCACGTTCATCGGCTGGATGAGCGACTACAGCGCGATCATGGTCGCGGTCCGCAACGATGGCAACAGCGTGAGCGCTACCGCTCACCGTCTGATCTCCCCGCGCACGCGCACGATCTTGCTGGTATTCATCTTCTTCTACCTGGTCCTGGTCGCTGGCGCGTTTGGCAACCTCATCGTCGGCGTGCTGTTTAGCCAGCCACAGGTGCCACTGGCCATCGTCACCCTGGTGGTGATGGGCATCCTGGGTGGCCAGATGCTGTACCGCTGGAAGACCGACCTGATCCTCATGAGCCTAATCACGGTCGGCATCACGCTGCTGATCATCATCGTGGGGCCACTCGGGATGCAGGTCAATCCGCCCGCGACCCAGGGGGCCGCCCCGCAAATCGTCCAGGGCCCGGTCGGGCAGTTGATGGTGGGGCTGAACACCGCCGTCAACTCGATCACGGGCGGCGCCCCGGTCATCACTTACTACGATCCAACCTTACCGCTGCCGCCCAACACGCCGCCTGGCGTGGCCGTGGCGAACGTGAACATCACTCCCGCGTTCCTGTTCTGGCTGCTGGGTCTGTGCGTGTTCTCCTACCTGGGTGCGATCTTGCCGATCTGGCGATTCGCCCAGCCGGTCAACTACATCGGCTTCTGGATCACGTTCCTGACGATGGTCCTGGCGGGCCTGGGCGCGGCGATGGCCGTCCTCCTGAAGCCGGAGGTGGCGGCCCTCACGATTCCGGCCATCAAGTCGGCCGACCTCGGCTTCATGATGGAGGCGGGGAAAGGTTGGCAGCCGCTCTGGCCAATGCTGTTCGTGACAATCGCCTGCGGCGCGATCTCGGGCTGGCATGCGTTGATCGGCTCGGTCGGGACCGCGCGCCAGATCGAGAACGAGACCGACGTGCTGCCGGTCGGCGGCGGCTCGATGTTCACCGAGATGACGCTGGGGATGCTCGCGCTGCTGGCGGTCTCGATCGGCATCCAGGGGCCTGCGGTCCCAACCTTCGCAAACGGCATCGGTAGCTTCCTGAGCGTCCTGGGCATCCCACAACCGATCGGCGCGGCGCTCGGGTTCTCAGCTTTCGTGGTGATCGTGATCACGGTCTTCCAGTTAGTCATTCGCGTCATGCGCGTGACGCTCACCGAGGGTCTGGGCGACCGGATGCCGGTCTTCCGCAACCCGCACGTCAACGTCGTCATCTCGCTGGCGCTGATGTGCTTCTTAGTGCTCAGCGGTATCTGGGTCTACCTGTGGCAGCTCTTCGGGTCGGCAAACCAGCTCATGGCCGCTCTGTCGCTCCTGGTCGTGACGGTGTGGCTGGTATCCACGAAGCGCAACCCAACGTTCGCCCTGATCCCGACGGTGTTCATGTACCTGACGACGATGGCGGCGACGCTGGTCATCGCCCGCAACCTGTGGGAGACGGTGCTGGTGCCCAACGTCGGCCGGGCGGGCGCGGCGATCGCCGTCGGGGGCGCCGGGCTGATGGTGTTCATTGCCGGCCTGCTGTTCGTGGCGGCCGCGATGATCGGCTGGGACGGCATCAAGGCCTACCAGCGCTACAGCGGCGCTGAGCCGGAGCCACTCCCCGCGGAGGCGCCCACAGCCTGAACCCAAGGTTGGCTCCGCGAAACGAACCCGCCCCGCTCTGCGGGGCGGGTTCGTTTGTCTCCCGGGAGGCGCGTCCCCACCCCCAATCCCCTCTCCCAAGCTTGGGGGAGGCAGCGGCCGGCGGGCCGTAGGGGCGTGATTCATCACGCCCTGGACTATGGCAGGCGCGCAATTGATTGCGCCCCTAGGCTATAACGAGTCAAAGGTTCGACAACGTGGGCAGTTGGTGTGAGCGAAGCGGCGGTTGAGCGGCCGAAGCGAGGCGGTCTCCTACGGGCGGTCAAGAGCTTCCTGTACGGGATGACAGCGTACGAGTTCGAGCGCCACGCCCTGGAGGAGCGGGCCCGACTTGAGGACCTGTTCGTCCTGATCACGCTGGGCGACATCCTGGGGGTGCCGATCCTGCCGCCCTACTACTCGCTGCGGCTGGTGCCGTACGCGGTCCCACGCCTCGAGGCCTGGAAGCGGCGCCTGCTTCGCGAACGACACGTCCTGGAGAACGAAGAGTATCATCTTATCGAGATGTGAGCCGAACGGGGGTCACGATGGCGGAAGAAGAGATTAAGTCGGGCGGACTGCGCGGCCTGCTGACGGCCGTCCGGGACGTCTTCTACGGGATGGCGTCCCACGACATGACGCGGTACGCGGTCCGGACGCGGGCCAGCATGGAACACCTGTTCATCCTGATAACCATGGGTGACCTGCTGGGCGTACCGATCCTCCCGCCCTACTACTCGCTGCGGCTGCTTCCTTATGTCGTGCCGCAGATCGCCACCTGGAAGCGCCGCATGCTGCGCGAGAAGGACCTCACCGACGCGATGGCTTAGCGCGAGTAGTGAGTAGCGATGTCCCTGAAAGAGACGTTCCTTCAGAACCCTGACCGCCGCTACATCATGTTCGGCGGCAAGGGCGGCCTGGGCAAGACGACCTTCTCGGCCGCCACGGCGTACTGGCTGGCGAAACGAGGCCATCGCGTCCTTGTCTTCTCGGTTGACCCGCAGGCGAGCCTGTCCGACATCTTTCAGCAGGACATCTTTGGAAAGGGCCCCATCGCGATAGCGGAGAATCTGTGGGCCCAGGAGATCGACGCCGACACACACATCAAGGCGTACCAGGGCGAGATCCGGCAGAAGATCCTGGACATGTACGGCTTCGACCAGGTCCCGGAGGAGATCGAGAACTACATCGCCGCGGCCTCGGCCGAGCCGGCGATGGAAGAGAGCGCCATCTTCGACGCGGTCGTCGACATCGTCGTTGAGGGCAAGTACGACTACTACATCTACGACCTCGTGCCGCTCGGCCACGCGCTGTACTACCTGTCGATGGCGAAGGTGTACGACGAGTGGATCACGCGCATCACCAAGCTTCGCGAGGAGATGCGCGAGTACGAGAAAGTGGCGAACGTGATGAAGCGGCAAAAGGAGCTGGAGGAAGACCAGATCCTGAACGAGCTGCAGTACATCAAGAACCGGATCGGGGCCTCGTCCAAGATCCTGACCGACAAGCTGAAGACGGCGTTCTTCTTCGTCGTGGTGCCGGAGGAGATGATCATCCTGGACACGCGCAAGGCGGCCGAGCTGTTCGCCCGCTTCGACGTGCCGATCGCCGGCTACGTGGTCAACCGGGTCCTGCCTGAAGAGCTGGCGCAGCAGGACTTGCCGGATTACCTGAAGAATCGCATGCTAATGCAGAAGAAATACCTGGCCGATATCGACCGCACCCTCGGCGAGGGCGTGCTGGCGCGCGTCCCGGAGCTTGAGCGCGACGTGACCGGCCTGCCGATGATCGAGAAGCTGGCCAACATCATGTACGGAGAGGTCTGAGGTTTCTGGCCCTCACCCCCCGGCCCCCTCTCCCAAATTTGGGAGAGGGGGTGACGGCCCAGGGGCCCGAGGAGAGCAGTTGATGGAAGCGACGAACGGCGCGCGTGACGGGCGGATCCAGGAGTCGATGCGGACGCACCTGCAGCGGCATGACGGGTTGAAGTACGTCTTCTTCGGCGGCAAGGGCGGCGTCGGCAAGACCGTCATGGCCGGCGTAACGGGGTTGTGGAGCGCCGGCCAGGGCAAGCGGACGATCCTGGCCTCTACCAATCCGGTCCACAGCCTATCTGGCCTGCTCAGCCAGGACGTCTTCGGGAAGCACACCCCGGTCGAGGGCGTGGAGAATTTGTGGGCGTACGAGATCGACACCCACGAGACGATCGAGCGGTCCAAGCGGGAGATCCGCGAGAAGATCCAGTGGTTCCTGAAATTTGCCGAGATCAGCACCAAGGCGGATGAGTTCGTGGAGTCGGCGACGATGAACCCGGCCTTCGAAGAGTCGGCCATGTTCGAGAACATGATCGACTTGATGCTCAAGGATGAATACGACGCTTACGTCTTCGACACCGCGCCCACCGCCAACGCGCGCCGCTTGCTCGGCATGTCGAAGGTTTACGCGCTCTGGGTGAACAAGATGATGAAGTCGCGCGAGGAGGCGCGCTCGCTGCGGGAGATGCTCTCGTTCACCAAGAAGAAGGAAGAGGACCCGCTGATGGACTACCTGATCTCGTTTCGAGAGCGGATGGAGTCAGCGCGGGTGCTGCTCACCGACCCTGAGAAGACAGCCTTCTTCTTCGTCACCCTCCCGGAGGCGCTGCCGATCGCGGTCATCACGCGCTTCATCAACTGGTTCCACGATTTCGGAATCCCGGTCGGCGGGGTGATCGTCAACATGCGGATCGACCGCGAGGTGGTCGGCGACAAACGGTCCCAGTTCGTACTGAACCGCATGGCGATGCAAGACGAGCACATGCAGACGATCTGGGAGAAGTTCGACGGCCAGGTTCGAGCGATCGTCCCACTCTTCGAGACCGAGATCCGCGGGACCGACATGCTGCGGCGCACAGCGGAGAAGCTGTTTGGCTGACCGTAGGGGCGTATGGCATACGCCCCCAGGGCGCACGCCGTGCGCCCCTACGAAATCAGAACGTGCTGTAGCCCAGCGTAATCGTGGCCAGGCGCTCGGCCAGGCGCATGGTCTCGTGTGGATCGGTCGAGGCGGGGTCGGGCAGGTCCAGCGCCAGCGTCAGGTGCGGAGCCCGCCGGCGGATGCCAAGGCGGATTAGCCGCCGGCGCTCCTCGCCGAGCGCGTCGAGGAGCGCGCTACATAGCTCGCCGGCCTTACCACCCCCGTGCGCGGCCATGAGCGACTTGTCCTCGCTCGGTTGAATTGGCCAGCCCTCGCCTGTCGCCAGCCGCCGCGCGTCGCCCGCGAGGATGCTGCGCGGCCGGAACACCTCCAGGCCCCAGATCGGCTGGCGGCGCAGATCGCAGCGCAGCATCAGCAAGTCGCGTCGGCCAGTCAGGCGGTCCATGAACCAGACGGTGATCATGTCGCGCGACTGGAGCAGGACGGTGGCAATGATGCCTTGAAACGGCGGGCGGGCGCCCTCCAATAGGATGTTGAAGGCGTTCGTCGAGAGCCATTTGATTGACGCCTTGCTCTGGTTGGGCGGCTCATCCCGATAGCCCTCCAGCCCGCGATTGACCCACCGCGCAGCCTCGGCCATTCGGCGGCGATTGAGGACCGAGCCGACGAAGTACCAGACGAGGAAGACCGCGACGAGCGCGACGACCAGAGGTATCCCGAGCCTGTCAAGGTCCACCACGTACTCCGCGTCGATGACCGAGGCAAAGAGCTCGCACCGCAAGTATACGAGTCCGAAGTCCGAGGTCCGAAAGTCCGACACACGGCGGCGGCTGGCTGAACCACGCTTACAAAACAGTCCCTATAATGGGCCAGTATCGGCACCGTCGCGGGAGGGAGAAAGTGAAAATGAGAATCGCCCGGCGTGCATTCGTGGGACTCGTACTCGGGAGTGGCGCGGCGGCTGTGTTAGCGGCCTGCGCGCCGGCCGCGCCGCCACCCGCGCCAGCCAAGCCGACAGAGCCACCGAAGCCGGCAGCCGCCGCCGAGGCCAAGCCGACCGCCGCGCCGGCCGCCAAACCAGCCGAAGCCAAGCCTGCCGCCGGGCCGCAGCGGGGCGGCACGTTCAACTATGCCGAGGCCGGAGACTTCAACGACTTCAACCCGTGGACCTACACCGCCGTCAACTTCGAGCTGTACAACCAGGTGTTCTCGCGGCTGATGTGGAAGGATGGCACCGGCCAGTCCCTGCCGGACCTTGCCCAGGAGTGGGCAATGGCGCCCGACAACCTCTCGCTCAAGCTCAAGCTGCGCGACAACGTCAAGTGGCACGATGGCAAGGAGCTGACCGCCGACGATTTCGTCACGATGTGGGGCTACCTGAAGGACGAGGCGCTCGCCAAACACGTTGGGGTCACGAAGGTCAAGGGCATCACGGCCCCGATCAAGGACTTGGTGGCGCCGGATAAGTCCACGCTCGAACTAAAGTTCGACGCCCCTGTGCCGTACGTGCTGGACATTCTCGACTGGTTCTATGCTATTCGCATACCCGATAAGAGCGATCCCCAGATGCTCAAGAGCCTGCCGGTCGGCAGCGGCCCGTTCAAGATCACCGAGTGGGCCACGAACCAGTACGCCCGCTTCGTCAGGCATCCCGACTACTACAACAGGGACCTGCCGTACCTGAACGAGGTGGTCTTCAAGCGCCTGACCCAGGCCGAGACGCTGCTGCCTAATCTGAAGTCGGGCGCCGTCGACGGGGTCTTGATGACGAGCCTGGCGGACGTCGGCCCGCTCCAGGCCGACCCGAACTTCCGCGTGGACGTCAACGAGAACGCCGGCAGCTTCTTCAACATCCAGGTCAACGTCAGCAAGCCGCCGCTGGACCAGAAGGAGGTCCGCCAGGCGCTGTCGTACTCGCTGAACCGCGTCGAGATGGCCAAGACCGCCTTCTTCGGTGTCTCGCGCCCGATCGCCTCGGCGTTCTATAGCCCGACGTCGATCGGCTACCGCGAGGATCTGGTCATGGCGCACGCCTTCGATCTCGACAGGGCGAAGAAACTACTCGAGGGCGCCGGCGTCAGGAATCTGGATCTCAGCATCATCGTAACCCCGGCCTGGCCGCAGATGAAGCTCTTCTCCCTGATCTGGCAGGCCGATCTGGCCAAGATCGGCGTCCGTCTGAAGGTCGACGAGGTGGAGAACGCGAAGTTCTACGAGATCAACGGCTTCAAGGATTTGCAGGGTAACGACCTGCAGGCGTGGCTGAATGCCCGGGTGACGCGTGACCCGGCGATCTTCTGGAGCACGCAGCGCAACTACCGCGGCGGTCCCACGACGGGCACGCACGCGTACCTGAACGAGGAAATGGAGAAGCTCGTCGGGGCCGGCGCGGTAGAGCCAGACACCGAGAAACGGAAACGGATCTACCAGCAGCTCAATGAGATCGTCCTGGATTCCTGCCACGTCATTCAGGTCGCGACCAACCCGCGCGTCTGGGCATACGGCAAGGGCGTTGATGGCATGCGGGTCGACCTGAACGGCAACCTGGTCGTAGATCAAGCCTCAGTGAGCCGTTAATCTGTGCCGAATACCTGGTGCTGAGGAGCTGCTGTCGCGCGTTCGCCCCCACCCCCCATCCCCCTCCCCCAAGCTTGGGGGAGGGAACAAGTGCGCTTCGCGGGGATGGGGGGTGGGGGCTGCTGGTGAGGGCTGCCGTCTCCCGACAAGTATAGCCAGGGGTCAGGGCCCCGCGGGAGAGGGAACGTGCTGACCTACCTACTGCGCCGGTGGCTGGCGCTGCTGCCGACCCTGTTGCTGGCGTCGGTCCTGATCTTCGCCATCATCCAGCTGTCGCCGGGTGATCCAGTGCGGATGAAGCTGGGCACCGAGGCGACGGCTGAGGAGGTGGCGCTCGAGCGCGAGCGGCTGGGCCTGGAAAAGCCCGTTCCGCTCCGTTACCTCATCTGGCTGTCCGACCTCACCCGGCTCGACCTGGGCCGGTCGCAGGTCAACAACCGGCTCGTGACCACGCTGGTCGCTGAGCACTTCCCCAACACCCTGCGGCTGTCGATCATCGCCTTCTGTCTGGCGGTGATGATCGGTCTGCCGCTGGGATGCCTGGCCGCCGTCCGGCAGGACGCGAGGCCGGACACGGTCATCACGAGCCTGAACTCGTTGGGGCTCGCCGTGCCGGCATTCTGGCTGGGCCTGCTGCTGATCCTCGTCTTCAGTGTTACGCTCCACTGGCTGCCGCCCTCGGGCGTGGGAGACCCGAACAACCCCTGGTATCTCAACCTTCCGTATCTGGTGATGCCGGTGGCGACCATCGCCGTCTCGAACCTGTCGGTCTTCTCGCGGTTCGTCCGATCGGCGATGATCGACGTACTCGGGGCGGACTACATCCGGACCGCGCGCGCAAAGGGCGTTCCCGAGCCAGGTGTCGTCGGTCGCCACGCGCTGCGCAACGCCCTGATCCCGGTCGTGACCGTGCTCGGGATCCAGTTCAGCCGTTTGCTCGGCGGGGCGGTGGTGACCGAGGCGGTCTTTGCCTATCCCGGGCTCGGGCGGCTGGTGGTGACCTCGATCCTGAATCGCGACTACCCGGTCGTCCAGGGGGCCTTGATGTTAGTCGTGGTCATCTTTTTGGTGACCAGTATCATCATCGACCTCTCGTACGCTTACCTGGACCCCCGGATCCACCCACACGGCGCAACCTAACTTGGAGGGACGGCGACCCGGGGGCACGGAGGCGGAGGGAGGAACCTTCGGCGTCTCCGCCGCAGTGAGCGTCCCAACGCCCCTCGAAAGGCGGGACTGGCAGGCCGGAGGCAGCGGCGTTGGGGCAGTCGCGGCGCGGCTGCTAAGGGATCGCAGGGGCGCCCTGGGCACAGCGGTGCTCGTCGTCCTGATCGTAGTGGCGGTCTTTAGTCCTCAGCTTTCACCCTACGATCCCAACGAGATCCATCTGCGCGACCAACTCGCCGGGCCATCAGCAGCGTACTGGTTTGGGACCGACGAGGTTGGGCGGGACATCCTCAGCCGCGTCATGTACAGCGCACGGCCGGCACTGGAAGCGGGGTTGCTGACAATCGTCCTCGCGGCGATCGTCGGGGCCCTGACCGGCCTGGTGGCGGGCTACCGGGCGGGCTGGTTCGATCTGCTGATCATGCGCCTCTGGGACACGCTGCTTGCGTTCCCGGCGATCTTCCTCGCGATTGGCATCGTGACAGTGCTCGGCCCGGGCTGGCTCAACGCCGTGCTGGCGATCGCCGTCCTGAACATGCCGGTGTTCTCGCGGCTGGTGCGAGCTAGCGCACTGGCCACCCGCAACCGGGACTTCGTCACGGCATCACGCGCCATCGGCTGCTCCGACTGGCGGATCATGCTCAGCCACGTCTTCCCCAGCTGCCTGGCGCCACTGGTCGTGCAGATGGCGATCGCCGCGCCCGAGGCGATTCTTGTCGAGGCGTCGCTGAGTTTTCTTGGACTCGGCAGCCAGCCGCCGGACCCGTCCTGGGGCAACATGCTCGGCGGCGCCCAGGGATACCTGTTCCGCTCCCCCTCGTATGCGCTGTTCCCAGGGCTGGCGATCACCCTCGTCGTCGTCGCGATGAACTCGTTTGCCGACGGGTTGCAGGACGCGATCGACCCGCATCGCGTCCGCGGCCGTGGCAAGGCAGCATAGCGGGTCCGGAGTCCGTCGGACTCCGGACTTATGGCAAAGGTGGGCGAGATGAGAGGTATGGGCTCGTACGGACCAAGAAGCGCCACTCACGAGCGGCCCACTCGCCGGCGTAGTCGACGCCCACCCGCGGACCGGTCGCCACGAGGCCATTGTCCAGTCGCTCGCCACGTCGTTCGATCCAGAGCGCGCCGGTCACCAGGTCCAAGCCGTTGTGGCGGCGATCGATGCTCAGGGCACGGCAGAGCCGCCCAGGGCCGTTCGTGCTCAGCTCAACGCCCTCGCCAGGCTCCAGCGCGCGGATCAGAATCGCAGCCGGATATCCGTCGCTCTCGGTGACGACGTTCAGGCAGTGGTACATACCGTAGATCAGGTAGACGTAGGCGTGGCCCGGCGGCCCGAACATGACGGCGGTGCGCGCGGTTCGGCCGCGCGAGGCGTGCGAGGCGCGGTCGTCGGGCCCGATGTACGCCTCGACCTCGACGATCCGACCGGCGCGGCGACCTTCCTGTAGATCGTGCACCAGCCAGCAGCCCAACAGCTCGCGCGCAACCACCAGCGTCGATCGAGCGTAAAACTCCCTGGGCAGGCGCTGCGAGCGATCGGCTGGGGTCACGTCCTGAGTATGCCGCCAGCCACCGGTCGGGAAGTAGACTGAGTGCCATTGTGCTCCATTTTGCCGCGCGACGTTTCTCGAACACGGGGCTCCCACCCCGCGCCGCCGCGTCGCGCCCAGGCACGGCTGTCCTCGTCGGGGCGATCCTGGCCCTGGCGCTTGGGTTGCGACTGTGGGGCCTGAGCTGGGGACTGCCCTGGGCGTTCCATTTCGACGAGGCGGTCAACTACGTCCAGCGCGCTGAGCGCATGGTCAGGTCCGGGGACCTCGATCCGAGGTATTTCCAGAACCCCAGCCTGTTCACGTATCTGATCGCCGGCGAGCTCGCCCTGAGTCGAAGGATCGGGCCGCTGAGCGGGCCGTTCTCGGCACGGGAGGTGGGCTCGGCCAACCTGTGGGCTCGCCTTGACAGCGCGCTGATGGGAACAGCCAGCGTAGCGGTCCTGTTCGCTCTGGGGGGCGAGCTGTACGGACGGGGCGTCGGTCTGTTTGGGGCGCTGCTGCTGGCCGCCAGCTTCTTGCACGTGCGTGACTCGCACTATGGGACCAACGATGTTCCAAGCATCGCGCTTCTTCTGCTGTCGCTGTATTTCCAGGCTCGGCTGATCCGCCGGCCGGGGCGAAGCTGGTACGTCCTTGCTGGCCTGGCCGGGGGTCTGGCGACCTCGACCAAATACAGCATGGGCTTCTTCTTCGTGTCGCTGCTTGTCGCCCACTGGCTTCGCAAGCGGCCGAGCGGGTGTCGGGCCTGGGACGACGCAGGATTGGTGGCCCTGGCCGGCTTGTCGGGTCTGGCCGGCTATTTGATCGGCACGCCCTACACGGTCCTGGACTTCGCCCGTTTTTGGCCCGGCTTCTTGAACCAGTACCACCTCGGTGACCAAGCCTGGTACGGACAGTCGCCCGAGCCCATCGCGCTGCTGTACTTGACGACCCTGCTGCACGGGCTGGGTGCACTGCCGCTGGCGCTTGGACTCGTCGGCCTGGGCCTGGCCTGGCGGGCGCGGCCTGCACAGACGGTCTTTCTACTCGCGTTTCCTGTCGTCTATTTGTCCTTTCTGATGCCAAAACCGCTATTCTTCGCGCGCTTCACTCTGCCACTGGTCCCGGTCCTCTGCCTGCTTGCCGCCCTCACAGCGGTCAAGATAGCCGGCAAGGTTCGAGCGGCGTGGCGGCCCGGCATCGTGGCGGCACTGGCCGCGGCGCTCGTAGCGCAGTCGATCGCCAACGACCTGGCGCATAGCAGACTTCTACTGCAGACCGACACTCGCGTACTGGCCAGCCAATGGGTTCAGAACAACTTGCCCCGAGGCAGCCGGGTGTGGGTAGAGGACTGGGCAGTCTACGACGTGAGCGGGCGCAGCTACACGCCGCGCGCCGCCGAGCTGCGGCTGCAGCGTTTCGAGGACGCCGTCGGGATCGAGGACGCGCGCTACTTCACCGCCCGCGACGCCCAGTACGTGGTCACGAGCAGCTTCCCAGAGGAGTCGCTGCCCCAGGAGTGGGGCCTTCAGCGCGCGCACCACGTCTTGGCCGAGCAGGCCAAGCTGGCAGCCCGTTTCGGGCCCGGCCTGGGCGGCCGCGACGTCCCGTTCTCGGTCGAGAATATGAACACCCCATTCTGGAGTCTGCAGCAATATGAACGTCCAGGTCCGACCGTGGAGGTGTATTGGCTCACCAACAATCCCTAGCATTTGAGCGATATCATTTCCTCATGTCTCGGACCTCGGTGGTAAGATGAGCCTGAACACGGTGACGTCGACCAGGATGCAGACGACCGTCCGCCCGTTGCACGCCGAACTGGGCCTTACAGACGAAAAGGCGATCGAGCTGTACCGATTGATGCTGCTCGCTCGCGCGCTGGACGAGCGGCAGTGGATCCTGAACAGGCAGGGGAGGCAGGCGTTCGTCATTAGCTGCCAGGGCCACGAAGCAGCCCAGGTCGGCAGCGCGGCGGCCCTCCGGCCCGGCGTCGACGCGATGGTCCCGTACTACCGCGATCTGGCGGCCGTGGTGGCCTTTGGCGCAAGTGCACGCGACACGGTGTTCGAGGCTCTCTCGCATCCGGAGGGACCCTGGAGCGGGGGCCGGCAGATGCCTTCGCATTTCGGCTCGCCGCGGCTGAGGATCCTGACCGGCGGCAGCTCCGTGGCCACCCACATCCCGCACGCGACTGGCGCGGCGCTCGCGGCGCTTCGGCGTGGTGAGGAAAGCGTCGTGATCGCCTACTTCGGGGACGGCGCGACCAGCAAGGCCGACTTTCACGAGGGGATCAATTTCGCCGCCATCCAGAAGCTGCCGGTGATCTTCTTTTGCGAGGACAACGGGTACGCGATCTCGGTGCCGCTTGCCAGGCAGAGCTCCGTGCCATGCATCGCCGACCGCGCGGCAGCGTATGGTGTCCCGGGCGTCGCAGTGGACGGCACCGACGTACTGGCCGTCCACCAGGTCACGAGCAAGGCTGCCGAACGAGCGCGGGGCGGCGACGGGCCGACCCTGATCGACGCCAAGTGCGTCCGCCTGACGCCTCACTCGAGCGACGACGACCATTCCCGCTACCGCAGCCGTGAAGAGCTGGCGGCCGAGCGTGCTCGCGACCCAATCCCGCGCTACCAGGCGTACCTCCGAGAGCACGAGCTGATCGACGAGGAGGCCGAGCGGCGAATTCGGGTCGACATCGCGGACCAGATCGAGACGGCGCTCCAGGAGGCGCTGGCGGGCGCACTGGACCCGTCCACGGCAACGCGGCACGTTTTCAAGGATGCTCCGACCCCAACCCTGGGGGAGGGGCCTGGTTAGCGAAGAGTGCAATGGCCGTCAAAACGCTTATCGAGGCCGTCAACGAGGCGCTGCGCGAGGAGATGGAACGCGATCCGAGCGTGATCGTGCTGGGAGAGGACGTTGGTGTGCACGGGGGTGTCTTCCGCGCCACCGAAGGTCTCCAGAAGGAATTTGGAGCCGAGCGGGTTATCGACACCCCGCTCGCCGAGCTGGGCATCGCTGGAATCGCGATCGGGGCAGCTATGAACGGCCTGCGTCCCGTGGCCGAGATCCAGTTCGCGGACTACATTCACCCAGCCTTTGACCAGATCGTGAACGAGGCGGCCAAGATTCGCTACCGCTCCAACGGGGCGTTCAGCTGCCCGATCGTCGTTCGGGCACCGTTCGGAGCCGGCGTGCACGGCGGCCTGTACCACTCGCAGAGCGTTGAAGCGTTGTTCTACCACGTGCCGGGCCTGAAGATCGTCATCCCTTCGACACCATACGACTGTAAGGGACTGCTCAAAGCTTCGATTCGCGACCCGGACCCGGTCATGTTCTTCGAGCACAAGAAGAGCTACCGGCGTGTGAAGGGGGATGTGCCGGAAGGCGACTACACAGTCCCGCTTTCGGTGGCCGACGTCAAGCGCGAGGGGACCGACATCAGCGTCATCACCTACGGCGTGGGCGTCCACCTGGCGCTCGAAGCGGCCGAGAAGATCGAGGCCGAGGCCGTGTCTGTCGAGGTGCTCGACCTGCGGACGATCGTCCCGATGGACAAGGAGGCCATCGCCCGCTCGGTGAGCAAGACCAACAAGGTCCTGATCGTGCACGAGGACAATAAGACCGGCGGTGTGGGAGCCGAGATCGCCGCGACGATCGCCGAGGACCACTTCGAGGAGCTGGATGGTCCAGTCCTCAGAGTGGCGGCGGCCGATACCCACATCCCGTACGCCCCAACGCTGGAGGAGGCCGTCATCCCAAACGTCGACGACGTCCTCGCCGCCCTGCGCCGGCTGGCGGCCTACTGATCGCGTAGCGGAGACGAGATGTCCACAACCATCACCATGCCGCAGCTTGGCGAGTCGGTCGCCGAAGGGACGATCGGGAAGTGGCTCAAGGCGCAGGGCGAGCGAATCGAGCGCGACGAGCCGCTGGTCGAGATCATCACCGACAAAGTGAACGCGGAGATCCCTTCGCCGGTGGCCGGGGTAATCGAGCGAATCGTCGTGCCTGAGGGCCAGACAGTCCCGGTTGGGGCCGAGCTGGTGGTCATCGGAGACGGGTCCAGTCTGAAGGAGGTCGTGGCAGGAGTGGGGGAGGCTGAGCCAGCCGCGGCCGGCCAGGAGGACGGCGCCAGCCCGGCCGCGGCGACGGCCGAGCTGGCCGAACGCGTCGAGACCGGGGCCACGCGAGGTGACGGCGAGGCGGCGCCTAAGCGGGCATCGCCCCTGGTTCGAAAGCTGGCGCGCGAGCACGAGGTCGACCTCAGTTTGGTGCGAGGCAGCGGCCTCGGCGGCCGGGTGACCAAGAACGATATCCTCGCCTACATCGAGGGCCGCGGGCAGGTGGCCGCGCCCGCCGCCGGGCCAGCCACGGCAGCCAGGCCGGCCGCCCCGGCCGCGCCAGCCCCAGCTCCTCGTCCAGGCGTCCAGGTGGCGCCGGACGAGGAGCTGGTCCCACTCTCGCCAATGCGGAGGGCGATCGCCGAGCACATGGCCCGTAGCGTCCAGACTGCGCCTCATGCCTGGGCGATGATGGAGGTCGACGCGACGGCGCTGGTCAAGCTGCGCGAGTCGCTGCTGGGGCCCTGGCAGGCTCGGGAAGGCTTCGAGCTGACCTACCTGCCTTTCTTCGTCAAGGCAGTCGTGGCGGCGCTGCGCGAGAACCCGCCGCTCAATGCCCGTTGGACCGAGCAGGGCGTCGTTCTGAAGAAGCGCATCAGCATCGGTATCGCGGTGGCCGTGCCAGACGGGCTAGTGGTGCCGGTGATTCCCGACGCCGACCAGAAGAGCATTGCCGGCCTGGCGCACGGGATCCGAGACCTGGCGGGCCGGGCTCGAGCCGGCCGCCTCAGCCTGGACGACATCCAGGGCGGCACCTTCACGGTCAACAACACCGGCGCGCTCGGCTCGATAGCTTCGGGCCCGATTATCAATCAGCCCCAGGCGGGCATCATTACGATGGAGGCGATCGTCAAGCGGCCGGTTGTCGTGGCAGAGGACGCGATCGCGATCCGGAGCATGCTGAACACCTGCTTGTCGTTCGACCATCGCGTCACCGACGGGGCCGAGGCGCTGCGCTTTCTGCACAGCGTGAAGCGGCGGGTCGAGGCATACGGCCCTGACACGCCCATCTACTAGGCGTCAGAGGCTGGGGCGTGGCATGGTACTGGTATGAGTACCGTCCAACTTCTGCCGATGGTGCCGCGGACCCAGCCGCTTTCGCCGGATGCGCCGGCCCCGCGGGGCAATCGACCGCCGTGGCTCAAGGTCCGGTTCCCGCAAGGGCCAAACTACCAGGAGCTTCGGGAACTGATGCGAGCCGAGAACCTGCACACGATCTGTGAGGAGGCGCTCTGCCCGAACATCGGCGAGTGCTGGGAGAACCGGACCGCCACGTTCTTGATCCTGGGCGACATCTGCACCCGCAACTGCGGCTTTTGCGCGGTCACGACTGGTCGACCGACCGGCCTGGACCTCGAGGAGCCGGAACGTCTGGCGCGGGCAGTCCAAAGGATCGGCCTGCGCCACATCGTGATCACCTCGGTGACGCGCGACGACCTACCCGACGGAGGCTCTTCGATCTATGCGGCGACGATCGCCAGGCTCCGAGAGCATGTCGCGGGGTGCGGTATCGAGGTGTTGATTCCGGACTTCCAGGGCAATTGGACCGCGTTGGAGACGGTGATGAAAGCGCGTCCGGACATCTTGAACCACAACATGGAGACGGTCCCGCGGCTGTATCGTCGGGTCCGCCCAAAGGCCGTCTACAGCCAATCGCTGGAGCTGCTTCGGCGCGCCAAGCGGCTCGCTCCGAACATGGTGACCAAATCGGGCCTGATGGTTGGGCTCGGCGAGACACGCGAGGAGTTGTTGCAGACGTTCCATGATTTGCGCCGCCAGGAGGTCGACGTGCTGACGGTCGGCCAGTACCTGCGGCCAAGCATGCGACACCTCCCGGTCGAGCGCTACGTCCCGCCCGCGGAGTTCGCTGAGCTCAAAGCGGCGGCCGGGGCGTTGGGCTTCGGCCACGTCGAGTCCGGGCCGCTGGTGCGCAGCTCGTATCATGCTCACGAGCAGGTGCCGCGGCTCGGGGAGGTCGCGTCGAGTGCAGGATGAGACGCAGCCGCAGCAGCCCGCCTCAGGCGGGCCGCCGGCCAGCCAACCAGCCGCCGCGCCTCAGCCTGCCGCGGAGTCCGCGCCGGCGGCAAGCCCTGCGCCGGCGGCCGAGGGCCCAGCCGAACCACACGACCTGGAGAGCCTCCGCGTCCAGCGCGAGACGGCGCCAATCGGAAGCCTCTACCCGCAAGAGCACGTCGAGCCGATGTATCTGCCGCTCGCGCTCTCGGTGGGAGCGGGCTTCAAGTTCGGGTGCGGCTTCCTGCTGGCGACCGGGATGGCGGCCGCGGCCCTGTTACTCCTCTTCTCGGTGATCTTCTTCGTCGCCACGCTGATGGGCATCCCGCTCCCGCTCGGGCCGGCGGTCGGGCCGTAACGGAGCTGTCAGCTATCAGCAATCAGCTGTCAGGAGACGAGGGTAGACTCGTTGTTGTCATCCTTCGCTGCGCTCAGGATGACAACAAGGTTTGGCTCGCCCGAAGCGTGAACAAAATTTGCGTTACAACAGGCGCAAGCGCCTGATAGCTGAGAGCTGACAGCTCGTTAGCGTTCGATGCCGTGGGTTAGAAGGATCGCCTCGGCCACTTCGCGCATCGTCTTGCGGCTGTTCATGCTGAGCTTCTGAATCCGACGGAATGCCTCGGCCTCTTTGAGGCCCAGGCTGTCCATCAGGACCCCTTTGGCGCGTTCGACCACCCTGCGAGTCTGGAGCGCTTCGCGTGTGTCGCCGAGCTCCTTCTCGACGGTGCAGAACTCCTGAAAGCGCGCAAGCGCGACCTCTATAGCCGGCACGAGCTGGGCCTCCCCGAACGGCTTGACGATATAGCCCATGACCCCAGCGTCGCGGGCCCCTTCGACAAACTCGCGGTCCGAGTAGGCTGTCAGGAGCAGGACCGGCGCGATCCGCTCCTCGGTCAGGGCGCGAGCCGCCGACACGCCGTCCAGCTCGGGCATTTTGATGTCCAGGATGACCAGGTCCGGCCGAAGCTCGCGGGCCAGCTCCATGGCCGTGCGGCCGTCGCCGGCCTGGCCAACCACCTCGTGGCCGAGGTTGTCGAGCATCTCTTGAAGGTCCATTCGGACCAGGGGCTCGTCGTCGGCGATGACGATCCGTCGCTGGGTCACGGCGCGGCTCCAAGCGGAGCTTGCGGAACCGGGACCACGCCAGTCGAGCCGCCAGCCGGCGACCAGCGCGGGAACGAGACAACCGCCTTGACGCCGCGACCGTTCTCGAGCTGGAGTTGTCCCTTCAAGTCCTCCCTCACCAGCGTGCGGACGATCTGCAACCCCAGCCCGCCACGCTGCGGGTCGAACCCTGGCGGCAGGCCTCTGCCATCGTCTTCGATCTCGACGGACATGCTGTCATCGGTCTGCAGCAGGCGGACGGTGATGGCGCCCTCGGTCCGCCCATCGTAGCCGTGCTCGACCGCGTTCTGCAGCAGCTCGTTGATGATCAGGGCACACGACGTGGCTTGCTGGGCCGGGAGCAGAAACTGCTTCGCGCCCTCGAGGCTCAGGGTGATCCGCTTGGTCGGGTCGAGCGTCCCGTGCGTCACTTCCTGCAGGATCCTGTTGCTGACCTCGTGGATATTGATGATGCTGGACTCGTCCTTTGAGAGGAACTCGTGGACAACGGCCACACTCAGGATCCGGCTCACGGTCTGCTTGAGGATCTCGGCCACCTCGGGCGAATCGGCGCGACGGGCCTGAAGCCGCAGCAGCGCCGAGATGGTCTGGAGGTTGTTCTTGACCCGATGGTGGATCTCCTGAATCATCGCGCTTTTGACGCGCAGCTCCTGCTCCTTGCGGTGCTCGTCGGTGACGTCCTGGATGATGATGATGGCACCCGTCGGCTGGCGGGAGCGGCCGGCCAGGCGACTCAACCAGCCACGCGACTCGGCGGGCAGGAGCGGGACGGCCTTCTTGATCCAGATGCGGTCCTGCTCGGTGACGCGCTGCTCCAGGCAGGTCGCGGTCTCGATCGCGCGGAAGGCAACGTACTCGTTTGTGTCCAGCTCCGAAAGCTGAGTGTTGACCAGACTGTCGGCGTAGCCGAGCAGACGATAGAGACCCTCGGCAACGGCCGTCACGTATTTGATCTCGCCGCCCGAGTCGATCACCATCATCCCGTCGTGCACGCCGAGTCGGCCGACGTTCTGGCCACCATCCAGGCGGCCCTCAATGACCAGGTCGCGGACCCGGGCCATCGCCCGTCGGAAGAGGGCGCTGCGCCTGCGCTGGCGCTCGTGCTCGATGACCGCCGTCTCGATGGCAAGGGCGGCGACGACGCGCTTGTTGGCATCATGGATGGCAAAGATCTCGCGCACGATCGGCACGCCGCCAACCACCGCGCCCTGGACCTGGTGGCGTGGCTTGTGCTGAAACAGCAGGCGTGAGACGGCCGGCGCCTGCTCCTGGCGCAGGCGCCGCCCGGTCAGGTCATGCAGGTAGACGGACGGGACGGGTTCTGGGCGGGCGTGCGCCAGCAGCGCCACCTGATCGTCGGGCCGAGCGTAGAGCAAGACGTCGGCGTGGATCAGATCGGCCAGAAGGTTGAGGTTGGGAAGCACACGCCCGACTAGGGCACGCCCCACCGCATCCAGCTCAGGCGGGAGGTCAGTCCCGATCGCCACAACTACCCATCCAGTCCACCAGGTCAGGAGTGCGGCCGGACGCCACGGCCCGAGACCGCTAGCAAGATTATAGGCAACCCTTACTGGACCTCAACGACCATCTCGATCTCGACAGCGATCCCACGTGGCAGCGATCCCATCCCGACCGCGGATCGAGCGTGCCTCCCGCGCTCACCGTACAGCTCGGTGAGCAGATCGGACGCCCCGTTGATCACCTCCGGCTGGTGGCCGAAGTCGGGCGCGCTGTTGACCATCCCGAGCAGCTTGACGATCCGGGTCACTCGATCGAGATCACCGATCTCTTGCTTGAGCGAGGAAAGGCAGTTGAGCATGACCAGGCGGGCCGCCTGGTAACCTTGCTCGACATCGAGATCAGCGCCGAGCTTCCCCTGGTAGATCAGCTTTCCATCCCGAGATGGGCCATGCCCGGCGACAAAAACGAGGTCGCCTGTCCGGACGGTGCGGACGTAGTTCGCCATCGGCGGTGGCGGCGTCGGCAGCTCCAATCCCATCGTTTTGAGCTTCTCTTCAACCTGTCCCATGATCTCCTCCGAGCGGTGCCGGGCTTCGCCGCCCGACGGGGGCGATGGTATTCGACTGTCGGCGGCCGGTCAAACTTGACCGGCGGGTGGTTCCGGGTTAGATTTGCGGACGCAACAAACAGGTCCGAAATGTCAGAACGGGCCACAGCCAGGGAAGGAGTCATGGAATGATCGCACGACGACGCTCCGGCGCCGAGCGGGGCGGGTTGGGCCTGGCGTTCTCGCTGGCTCTGGTACTCGTCGCGGCCGGCTGCGCACCCCAGCGCGCCGCGGCGCCGGCCCCGACCGCCGCTCCAGCGGGCAAGGAGGTCGCCGCTCCAGCGGCCGCCCCGGCTCAGCCGGCCAGTGCGCCCAGCATGACGCTCAAGTTCAGCCACGTGGTCGCCAGGGACACACCGAAGCACAAGGCGGCCGAAGAGTTCGGCAGGCTGCTCAAGCAAAAGTCAAACGGCAAGATCGAACTCCAGGTCTTCGCCAATTCTGAGCTGTACAAGGACGGCGAGGAGATCGAGGCGTTGCAGACCGGTGCGATTCACTTCATCGCGCCCGGCACCGACAAGTATGGCGTGATCGACGGCCAGTGGGAGGCCACGGCGCTGCCCTACCTGTTCACCACCGAAGACGCGGCCAGCAAGTTCCTCGACCCGAACAACGAGGTAGCCAAGGCCCTGTTCGAGTCGCTCCGGGCAAAGGGTTTGCTCGGCATGGCGATCTGGTCCAACGGCTTCAAGCACTTCTCGGACGGCAAGCGGCCGCTCAAGACCCCGGCTGACTTCCAGGGCCTGAAGTTCAGGACGTCCGGCAAGCCAGACGAGGCGTTCGTCAAGGCGCTTGGCGGCAGCGCTCAAGTGATGGCCTTCTCCGAGGTGTTCGGCGCGCTCCAGGTCCAGAAATACGCCACCATTAGCCGCGGCGGGGCGTTCCTGGCGTATGGCGTGGCGACAAACGCGAAATGGTTCGACGGATTGGACCCTGACAGCAAGAAGGCAGTGACCGAGGCGATGAAGGAGGCCAGCATCTTCAACAACAAGATCTCCGATGATGAGAACGCGACCGCGCTGGCGGAGATCAAAAAGTCTGGCCGAATGGAGCTGTACGAACAGACCGCCGAGGACTCGAACGCGTTCGCAAAAGTGTCCGAATCAGTCTGGAAGGA
>WNGA01000870.1_pt1 | contig 46163 bp, 42 predicted proteins | sample 5400061 | NCBI WGS metagenome assembly WNGA01 (sample SAMN13153366, study PRJNA577476) | soil metagenome | isolation source: 100 cm soil or saprolite under grassland replicate 2 | place: USA:California | collected 2016-06-15
GCATCCAGTCCATCACCGCGGCGCCCTCGTGGACCTCACCGATCTTGTAGGTGCGGCCGGTGTAATAGAGGATCCGCTCGGTGGTGGTGGTCTTCCCGGCGTCGATGTGGGCCATGATCCCGATGTTGCGGGTACGCGAAAGCGGGAACTCGCGAATCGCGAGCCCGCGCTTGGCCCCACCGGCCTTCCGTTCAACTGCTGTGTTTGTCATTCCACGTTCTTCATTTCGTCTCTGTTGTTCCACTGGTGCCCACGAGGTCGGCCGACAGACCCGTCGGCCGAGCTACCACCTGTAGTGGGCAAAGGCCTTGTTGGCCTCGGCCATCTTGTGGGTGTCCTCCTTGCGCTTGACCGCGGCGCCGGCGCCGTTGGAGGCGTCCAGCAGCTCCGCGGCCAGGCGGTCCGCAATGGTCTTCTCGCGCCGGTTGCGCGAGAACTGCACGATCCAGCGCAGCGCGAGCGTGGTGGAGCGGGCCTGGCGCACCTCGACGGGCACCTGGTAGGTGGCGCCTCCGACGCGGCGACTGCGCGTCTCGAGCACCGGCCGGGCGTTCTCCACCGCGCGCTTCAGCGTGGTGACGGGGTCGTTGCCGGTCTTGCGCCGGCACTGCTCCAGCGCTGAGTACACGATACGCTCCGACAGCGACCGCTTGCCTTGGAGCATCACCTTATTGACCATCTGGGTGACCAGCTGGGACTGGTACACCGGATCCGGCGCGAGCGGCCGGCGGGAGACGGGACCCTTACGAGGCATGCCTTCCTTCCCCTTACGCCTAGCTCTGCTTGGCCTTGGCGCCGTAGCGCGAGCGGGCCTTCCTGCGGTCGCGGACGCCCTGGGTGTCGAGCGTGCCGCGGATGACCTTGTAGCGAACGCCCGGCAGGTCCCTCACGCGCCCACCGCGCACCAGCACGATGGAGTGCTCCTGAAGGTTGTGACCGATGCCCGGGATGTACGCGGTGACCTCGATGCCGCTGGTGAGCCGCACCCGGCAGACCTTGCGCAGGGCCGAGTTCGGCTTCCTGGGAGTGGTGGTGTACACGCGCGTGCAGACGCCCCGGCGCTGGGGCGAGCCCTTCAGCGCGGGCGTCTTCGCCTTCGTGGTCTTGCTCTCCCTGCCCTTGCGGACCAACTGGGCGATGGTCGGCATCCATTAGCTCCTTCGGCTTGCTCATGTGGGGGAGCTCCCCCCACTGCCCTCACGGTCGGACCCGTTCGTGGGTCGTACGCGCTGCGAGCGTTCCCGTGGCCCGGCCGCGCTAACGGCCCTGCTGAGCCCACTCCACGCCCCCGGGCGTTCAATCCGTCTCGGCCGTGCTCGCTCCAATGTTGTCGTCGGTTCTGGTCTTTGCGCCGCTCACGACCGAGCGCGAAGGCCCTTGCAGACCATCGCCTCGCGGCCCACCGCTGCCGCCTGACGCGAAAGCAGGCCCCACCATGCGGAGGAGGCGCGATCGAGGATGGTAGCGAAGTTCTCGTTTGCACGTCAAACGTCCGCCGGCCGGTCCCCGCGGCGCCGGTGGTCGGGCTCACCTGTTGACATGCCCTCTGCTTGGGTGCGTAATGCTCCAAACGGTGTTCGGCATCATCGAACAGCGTGCTCGACGAGGCGTGTCCGGACCGGGCGGCAAGGAGGCCGGCAGATGGCAAAGGAATACGTCCTGGCGATCGACCAGGGCACCACCAGCACCCGGGCGATGCTATTCAACCACAACGGCACCGTGGCGGGCCTCTCGCAAGAGGAGCACGAGCAGATCTACCCCAAGGCCGGGTGGGTCGAGCACGACCCGAAGGAGATCTGGGAGAAGACGCAGGCGGTGACCGCCCGGGTGCTGGCCGACAACGGCCTCACCTTCGAGGCGCTCGCGGCGGTCGGCATCACCAACCAGCGCGAGACCACCGTGGTCTGGGACAAGAACACCGGCGAGCCCGTCTACAACGCGATCGTCTGGCAGGACACCCGCACCCAGCCCATCGTCAGCCAGTGGAAGGAAGAGGGCTACGAGGACGAGATCAAGCCCAAGACCGGCCTGGTCATCGCCACCTATTTCTCCGGCACCAAGATCGCCTGGATCCTCGAGAACGTGGAGGGCGCCAGGCAGCGGGCCGAGGCCGGCGACCTGCTGTTCGGCAATACCGACACCTGGCTGATCTGGAACCTGACCGGCGGCGTGAACGGCGGCCGGCACATCACCGACTACACCAACGCCTCAAGGACCATGCTGTTCAACCTGGCCAACACCGACTGGGACGACCACATCCTCGAGCAGCTGGACATCCCCAAGTCGATGCTGCCCGAGCTGCGGCCCTCCTCGGACAGCGAGCTCTACGGCCAGACGGAGGCCGGCGGCGTGTTCGGCGGCCAGGTGCCGGTCTGCGGCGACGCCGGCGACCAGCAGGCCGCCCTGTTCGGGCAGACCTGCTTCGACTTCGGCCAGGCCAAGAACACCTACGGCACCGGCAACTTCCTGCTGCAGAACACCGGCAACCAGGTGGTGCCGTCCAAGTCGGGGCTGCTGACCACCGGCTTCTACGCGCTGGAGCGGGGCAAGAGCTTCTACGCCCTGGAAGGCGCGATCGCCATCACCGGCGCGGCGGTGCAGTGGCTGCGCGACAACCTCAAGCTGATCGCCAGCGCGGACGAGACCGAGGCGATCGCCCAGTCGGTGGAGGACTCCGGCGGCGCCTACTTCGTGCCGGCCTTCTCCGGGCTGTTCGCGCCCTACTGGGACGAGAAGGCGCGCGGGGCGATCGTGGGGCTCACCCGCTACGTCAACCGCGCCCACCTGGTCCGCGCGACGCTCGAGTCGATGTGCTACCAGAGCCGCGACGTGGCCGAGGCGGTGGCGCAGGACTCGGGCAAGCCCCTGCCCGACCTGCGGGTGGACGGCGGCGCGGTCAAGAACAACTTCCTGATGCAGCTGCAGGCCGACATCCTCGGCATCCCGGTGATCCGGCCACAGGTCCAGGAGACCACCGCGCTCGGGGCCGCCTATCTGGCAGGGCTCGCCACGGGATACTGGTCGAGCATGGACGAGATGCGCGAGAACTGGCAGGTGGACAGGACCTTCGAGCCGCATTGGTCGGAGGACCAGCGCGAGACCGGCTACGCGCAGTGGAAGAAGGCGATCGAGCGGACCCGGGGGTGGATCGATTAGCTCCACCCCCGCCGGTCCGGCTCTGCCGCGTGGGTGGCTCGCCCCGCCACCCACGCGGCGAGGCATGGTTCGCCCGTCGCTGATGCGCTCCGTCATGTGCGGCACGATCGTACGGGGGGTCGCGTCATGGATGTGGTGCGCGGGTGACGAAGGAGCTCGTTGGATGTTCTCGGCTGAGCAGGCGATGGAGTGGACCCGCCGCACGGCGGGTGTCGTGGACGAGAATGCGGTGATGCTGACCAAGCTGGATTCCGCGATCGGCGACGGGGATCACGGCACCAACATGACGCGTGGGTTCCGGGCTGTCCTCGAGCGCGTCGACGCGCTCGAGGACAAGGATTTCGCGAGCCTGTTCCGGGCGGTCGGCATGGCGCTCATCGGCAAGGTGGGCGGTGCGGCGGGGCCTCTGTACGGGTCGTTCTACCTGGGCATGGGCAAGCAGCTCGGAGCGAAGGGCGAGGCCGAGGACGGCGAGCTGGCGGCGGCGCTGCGGGCCGGGTACGACGGCGTGGTGGCACGCGGCAAGGCACGGCCCGGGGACAAGACCATGCTGGACGCCTGGAACCCCGCGCTGGAGGCGCTCGACCGGGCGGTCGCCGGCGGCGCCCAGCTCGGCGAGGCGCTGGACCAGACAGCCACGGCGGCCGAAGAGGGCATGAAGGCCACCATCCCGCTGGTGGCGCGGAAGGGCCGGGCCAGCTACCTCGGCGAGCGCTCCAAGGACCACCAGGACCCCGGCGCCACTTCCTCCCACCTGATCGTGAAGGCCCTCGCCGACACGGTGAACGGCCGCTGACCTGCGAGCGCTCTCCGCAGGCTCTCCGCAATCTTGTCAGTTCCGGACCTTCTAGTCATACTTGACAGACTGGAACAGACTGGATTGGTTCGGAGGGGGCATGTGAGAGAATTCGCCGCCGAGCCGCTGGTCCAACGGTTGATCGACTGGGGCGTCGACACCGTCTTCGGACGACCCGGCGACGGTCCCGACGGCGTGCTCAGCGCCTTCCAGCGGCACGACGACCAGATACGCCTCGTGATCGTGCAGCACGAGGAGGCCGCGAGCTTCATGGCCTGCGGTTACGCCAAGGCCACCGGCAAGATCGGGGTGTGCCTGGCGGCCTCGGGGCCGGGCGCCATCCATCTGCTCAACGGGCTCTACGACGCCAAGCTCGACCATCAGCCGGTGCTGGCGATCACCGAGAGCCCGCAGACCCGCCTGCTCGGCACCGCCTTCGAGCAGGAGCTGTGCGTGGACCAGGTGCTCGCCGACGTGGCCGACTACAACGTCCGCGTGCACGTGCCCGTGCAGATCCCGGCGGTGGTCGACATCGGCATCGGGCACGCCATGGCCCGCGGGACGGTGTCCCACATCACCTTTCCCTGGAGCCTCGAGCCCGCGGCCGAGTCGAGCCGGTGGATGGTGGTGCCCGCCACCGCCCCGCCCACCGCGCCGGTCTTCGTGCCGCAGCCCGGCCTGCCGCCCAGCGACGACCTCGAGCGCGCGGCGGCCGTGCTCAACGACGGCGACCGCGTGGCGACGCTGGTGGGCATCGGCGGCACGGGCGCCACCAACGAGCTGCTGGCCGTGGCGGACGTGCTCTCCAGCCCGATCGTCAAGTCGCTGCCCGGCAAGGCGGTGGTCCCAGACGACCACCCGCTGACCACCGGCTGCGCCGGGACGCTCGGCACCCTGCCGTCGCAGGAGGCCCTCGCCGACGCGGACGCCCTGCTGGTGGTCGGGACGAACTTCCCGTACACGCCCTATGCGCGCGGGCTGGACCGCGAGGCCGCGCTGCAGGCTGTGCACCTCGAGCCGGAGCTGGCACGCGTCGGCACCCGCAAGTCGACCGAGGTGGTGCTGGTCGGCGACGTCGCCGAGACCCTCCAGGCGCTGCTCCCCCTGCTCGAGCGCAAGCAGGACCGCGGCTTCCTGGAGCGGGCGCAGGCGGCGATGGCCGCCTGGCGCAACCACCTGACGCGGCTGGAGGACCGGGGCCACGACCTGATCGAGCCGCAGTACCTGGTACGGACCATCGACCGGCTGGCCGCGGACGACGCCATCCTGTGCTCCGACTCCGGCGCCATGGCGGCCTGGTCCGCGCGTCATTTCGACGTGCGCGGCGGGCGCGACTACCTCGTCTCGGCCAACCTGGCGGCGATGGCAGCCGGGCTGCCGTACGCGGTCGCCGCCCAGTGGGGTCACCGCGACCGCCAGTGCATCGCCCTGGTCACCTCGGACGGGTTCACCAAGCTGATGGCCGAGCTGCTCACCATGGTCGAGCAGCGCCTGCCGGTCAAGGTCGTCGTCGCCGACACCTCGATGTCGGCGAGCTTCGCGCTGTGGGCGGACGCCTGCGGCGCGCTGGGCCTGCACGTGGAGCACGCGGGCGAGCTGGAGGCGGCGGTGGGCCGCGCCCTGGAGCACCACGGGCCGGCCCTGGTGGACGTGCTCGTCAACCCGACCGAGCAGCCGCGGCCCGCCGTGCCAGTCGACGCGTAGCCTTTGGATTGTTGGATCATCGCCGGGTCGGCGCACCCAGCGCGCCTGGAAGCGAGGGGCAGATGAAGGCGCCCAGCGTCGTTGTCATCACCGGAGCCGGCTCGGGCGTGGGACGCGCCACCGCCCGGGCGTTCGCCAGCATGGGCGCCGCGGTCGGGCTGCTGGCCCGTGGCGAGGATGCGCTCGAGGCCGCCGCCAAGGAGGTGCGTGGCGCCGGCGGCCGCCCGCTCGTGGTGCCGACTGACGTGACCGACTCGGCCAGCGTCGAGCGGGCCGCGAGCGGCGTCGAGGAGGAGCTGGGGCCGATCGAGGTCTGGGTGAACAGCGCCGGCGCCTCGGTCCTCGCCCCGTTCACCGACCTCGCGCCAGAGGAGCTGCGGCGCGTGACCGAGGTCACCTACCTCGGCCAGGTGCACGGCACCAGGGCCGCGCTCGGCCGCATGCTGCCACGCGACCGCGGTGTCATCGTCTGCGTCGGCTGCATCCAGGCCTACCGGGGCGTCCCGCTGCAGGCCGCCTCCTGCGCGGCGGAGCACGCCGTCAAGGGCTTCGCCGAGTCGCTGCGGTGCGAGCTGCTGCACGGGCGCTCGCGCGTGCGGGTCACCATGGTGCAGCTCCCGTCGCTGAACACGCCGCACTTCGAGGTGCTGCGCTCGCGGCTGCCCGCCCAGCCGCAGCCGATCCCGCCGATCTACCAGCCAGAGGTCGCGGCCCGCGCGATCGTGTGGGCCTCCGGCCACCGGCGGCGGGAGCTGCGGGTGGGCGGGGCCACCGCCGCCACGCTGCTGGCCAACCAGGTCGCGCCGGCGCTCCTCGACCGCTACCTCGCCAGGACGGCCTACCAGGCGCAGCAGACCAGCCGCCGGGCGCGGGAGGACCGCCCGGACAACCTCTGGCGGCCCGTGCCGGGCGACCGGGGCGCCCACGGCGGCTTCGACCACCGGTCACATGCCCGCAGCGCCCAGTTCTGGGCGAGCAGGCATCGGGGGCTGCTCGCCGGGGTCGCCGCGTTGGGGGGCGCCGCCGCCGTGCGGCTGCGGGCACGGCGAAGCGCCTGAGGGTCTGGACCCGTCCGGCCGGGACCCGGACCCTCAGGCGCTCGCTCGTTTCGCTTGGACCGTTGGGCGATGTGGCCTACAGCCGCCTCGCCCGACCGCGACGGCCGGTCGCCAGCCGGTAGACCAGCAGCAGGATGATCGAGCCGACGATGGCCGTCAGCCAGGTGCTGACGTCGAAGAAATTATCGAGCGGGTGCGCGCCGAAGATCGCTGTGGCGAGGAACCCGCCGAGCAGCGCGCCCACGACGCCGATGATGGTGGTGACGATGAAGCCGCCGGGATCGTCGCCCGGCAGGATCGCCTTGGCGATCGCACCGGCGATCAGGCCAAGCAGAATCCAACCGATGATGCCCATGATCTCGCCTTCCTTTGGGCCGTCTGCAGTGGCTGTCTCTGCAGTGAGCTATCGCTTGTGTTTCCGGTCCGTGCCACGAGTGGTATGGACACCCACGGGGCGTTCGAAACCTCTCGCCACGACCCGGATGAAAACCTCAGGCATCCCACACCAGACGTGGGTGTGGGATGAAGGCTCATCCAAACCTCGCGATTACGTCGCCCTGGAAGCGGAAACCCTTCATCCAAGGGAACAGGGGAGGCCGGGGACCCCGGGAGCGGGAACCGGGCGACGGGAGGCAGGGATGCGGACCCCGTTCACGGGCCGATGGCGGCGGCTGAGCGGCGCACCGGTGGCGGCGTCGGTGGCTGTCGCGCTGGCGATCGGGTTCGTGGGTTGCACTGATGATCGTCCCGGGCCGATCGGCGTGGCGCCGCCGCCGCAGACAGCCGGCGCCCCGGCCCCGGCCAGCGGGAGTGGCGCGACGCAGGCCAGAGGGGCGTTCGACCGCATCCCCGACATCGTGCGGCGGGTGCAGCCCTCGGTGGTCACCATCATCACCGGCCAAGGCCTCGGCAGCGGCGTGGTCTGGTCCCGCGAGGGCATCATCGTCACCGACCAGCACGTCATCGAGGGCAGCAGCCGGGTCCAGGTCGCCTTCGCCGACGGCCGCCGCGTCGCCGGCACCGTCAAAGCCGCCGACCAGGTCACCGACCTGGCCATCGTCCAAGCCCAGCGCAGCGGCCTGCCACCGGCCACCTTCCAGCCAAAGCTCCCCCAGGTGGGCGAGCTGGCGATCGCGATCGGCAGCCCGCTGGGCTTCGAGAACACCGTCACCGCCGGGATCATCTCCGGGCTGCACCGCGAGATCCCCGGGTCGGGCCAGCAGACCCAGTCGCTGGTGGACCTGGTCCAGACCGACGCGCCGATCTCGCCCGGCAACTCCGGCGGCGCGCTGGTCAACGCGGCCGGGCAGGTGGTCGGCATCAACGAGGCGTTTATCCCGCCGCAGCAGGGAGCGGTGTCGATCGGCTTTGCGATCCCGGCGGCCACGGTGGTGGACGTGGTGGGGCAGCTGCTGCGCAACGGCCGCGCCCAGCATGCCTTCCTGGGGATCCAGCCGGGCGACCTCACCCCGCAGATCGCCCAGCAGCTCGGCGTGCGCCAGTCCACCGGCGTGGTGGTCCTGGACGTGGTGCGGGGCGGCCCGGCCGACAAGGCCGGGATGCGGCCTGGTGACGTGATCACCGCCCTGGATGGCAAGCAGGTCGCCACCGTGGAGGACTTCCTGGCCGTCCTGCGCCCCCACCGCCCCGGCGACACCGTCACCGTGACCTTCCTGCGCGGCACCGACACCCACACCGCGAAGGTCACCCTCGCCGACCGACCCACCGGAGGCTGACGACGTTGTCCGCGCGCGACCTCACCCGGAGCCGGCCGGCCGGCGCTCCAGCCGCGGGATCAGTCCGGCGCCGGCTCCTCGCCGAGATAGGCGACCTGGATCTGGGAGACCGGGCCGTGCCGGAGGGCCTCCTCGATGGCGGGGCCGGCGTGGTCGGTGTGGACGTGGACCCGGTACAGGCCGTCGCTGCGGGCGACGGCGATGCTGTCGCCGATGCCGGCCAGGTAGCGCTTGAGCTCCTCGGCGTCCCACTCACCGCAGGCCAGCAGGTACTGCACCTCGAAAGCGGGGCCGCGGGACGGGTGGGCAGGGCCACGGGACGGCGTCGGCGCCGCTGCGGGGCCGTCGCCCGCGCCGGCCAGTCCTCGGCCGGCGGCGGTGGCGGCGAAGGCCCGCACGCACAGCTCGAAGCCGCGGCCGGCGGCGTCGACCACGCCGGCGTCGCGCAGGGCGCCGAGCTGCTCCGTGGTCGCCTCCACCGCTCGGGCGGCTGCCTCGGCGCCCGCCGCGAGCAGGGCGGCGGGGTCGCTCTCCGGCAGCTCTCCGAGCGCCTTGGCGGTGGCCCTGACAACGGTGAGGATGGTCCCCTCGACCGGCTCGAGCACGGCCTTGTCGGCCCGCTCGGCCGCGGCCCGGAAGCCGCGGACCAGGTCGCCCGCGCCCATCAGCTCCAGCGGCGCCCAGGTCTCGAACAGGCCGTGGAGCACCTCCGCCAGGATGATGCCGGAGTTGCCTCTGGCCTCGAGCAGCGCGGCGTCCACCACGGCGTCGGCGAGCTCGCGCAGCGGGCGGCCGCCGACGGCGTCGACCGCCTTCACGACGCCCTCCAGGGTGAGCGCCATGTTGGTGCCGGTGTCGTGGTCGCGCACCGGGAACACGTTGAGGCGGTTCAGCTCGTCCTCGTGCTCGCGCAACGCGGCGAGCATCCCTCTCAGGCAGTCACCGAGGCCGGCCGCATCCAGCCTGACCGGCCCGGCTTGCGAATCTGTGGCTGGCATGGGTTGAGTATACGGGTGCTGTGGTTCTGGCTATCGCTCTCGCGGTACGCGAAGATTGCCCGCATGTCGACGATGGAGTGCCCGCACAGGTGATTTCGACGCCGCTTCCCGTCCCGCGCCTGACCGCCCTGGCGCGGCACGCCACGCCGCACCTGCTCGAGGCGACCCTCATCCCCCTCGGCCTGTTCTACGGCGGGCTGAAGCTCCTCGGCCTCTGGGGCGCGCTGCTGGCGGCGCTGATCTGGTCGTATACCTCGCTGCTGCGCCGGCTCGTCACCCGCCGCAGGGTGCCTGGCATGCTCGTGCTCGGGATCGTCGGCCTGACCGCTCGGACCGCCCTCACGCTCGCCACCGGCAGCGTGTTCCTGTACTTCCTGCAGCCGACGGTGGGGACCGCGCTGGTGGCCACGGTGTTCCTCGGATCGGTGCTGCTCGGCCGGCCACTCGCGCTACGGCTGGCCGCCGACTTCATGCCGCTTCCGGAGACGCTGCTCGCCAACGACGGGATGCGCCGCTTCTTCCTGCGCATCTCGCTGCTGTGGGCCGCTGTGTTCCTCGCCAACGCGGGGATCAGCCTGTGGCTGCTGGTCAGCCAGTCGCTGGCGACCTTCCTGTGGACCCGCACGGTCGCGTCGGTGACCCTCACCTGCATGGCCGTGGCCGTCTCGACCTACTGGTTCCGCCGCTGCGCGCGCGCCGCCCGCACTTCGGCGCCGTAGCGCGCTCAGCCCAGCCACTTGCGCAGCGACGCGGTCATCGCGTCGCAGCTCGGGCTGCGGCCCGCGGGGCCGCTCCAGCTCTTGTTGAGCGTCAACGGCAGCTCGGGCACCTGCCAGGCCGCGGCGGAGGCACGCAGGATCTGCTGGGCCACCGGCCAGATGGTCGGCGCCGGCGCCGTGCCGTGCTCCAGGTAGCGGACCACCACCTGGCGCACCGAGCCCTCGGCGAGCAGCCCGCCGTGAAAGGCCGGCACCACGCCGCTGGGGATGCCGATCTCGCTGGGATGTGGCGTGGCGACCGCGTCGGCCAGGGGGAACAGCGCGAGCTGGTGGGTGGACGGCAGCGGGCAGGCCAGCAGGTCGCGGAGGGCGGGACCGTGGTCGAGCAACGATCGGACCACCGGCATGTCGGCCGAGAGGTCAGCGCCCGACAGGTCGTGGAACAGCCCGCCGAGCTCGCGCAGCTCCCAGCCGGCGGCCAGGCCCCAGCCGTCGTCGCCCTCGCGCGGGTACCAGACCCGCGCCGGCTGCACCAGCGGGCTCAGCATGACCAGCTCGCCGACGGGCGCGTGCGGGCTGGCCGCCAGGTAGGCCTTGGCCACCAGCGCGCCCTCGCTCTCGGCGACGATCGCCACCGCCTGCCCGCTGTCGCGGTGCAGCGCCGCGACCTGGATGGCCATCGCCCGGACCAGCGCTGGCAGCGGGTGGTGGGTGTCGAAGCTGTCATATGGCAGCGGATGACCGACCTTGTCCTGCCCGCGGTAGGAGAAGCGGCGCACGTCGAAGTCGCCGTCCAGCCAGCGCCTCGCCACTCCGTCCCAGCCGCCGCCGAAGCCGGTGACCAGCAGCACCGGCCGCCCGCCGAGCGGGTGCCCGAGGCGCGCCAGGTGGCCGCTATCGGCCTGGTTGGCGCGGAAGCCCAGCCCGGCGCCGGTTGCGACCACGGCGAGCAGCAGGACCAGCGCGATGGGCACCAGCGGCACGGCGTGGCGCGGCACTCGGGGGGCGGGCGCCAGCACGTTGACGATCCCCGACCAGGCCCAGGCGTTGAACAGCCCGGAGGCCGCCGCCACAGGCAGGCGCAGCACGGGCGGGCTGGCCGACAGCGCGGCGCCGCTCAGGGTGAGGACCGCGAACGTCAGCGCGACCCAGCCCACCGTGCGCGGCGGGGGCCGGTGCCCGCGCCAGCCGTCGCGCACGGCCGCGTGGTGGATGAGCAGGCCGATCGCGAGCACCGGCGGGATCGCCGTGAAGAACAGCCACGACACCGGCATCACCGCCAGCCCGAACAGCAGCCCGGCCCACGGCACCAGCAGCACCGCGCTGACGAGGGTGAACAGCACGCCCTGGCGCAGCAGTGCCGCGGCGGAGGGCCGCGGCGCCGCCTTGGGCCAGGCCAGCCCCACCAGCAGCGCGGTCATGGCGCCGCGGAAGCCGATCATGGCCACCGCCTCGACGGCGAAGCCGGGCCAGGAGCGGTGGTAGACCATGAGCCAGCGCAGGTCGTGGAAGGTCGCGAAGGGTGCGGGAGCGGTCACGCCGGGCGCGATGCCGAGCGCCGAGGTGAAGCCGAGCATCCACAGCAGCGCCACCTCGAGCACGGGCCCGCCGATGGCCACGAGCAGCAGCCACGGGTAGGACCAGAGGTTGGACTCGCCGGAGGGCGCTCCGCTCGCCGTCTCCCGCCGCGCCCTCTCCACGGTCGGCTCCGCCATGGCTAGCCGCCCAGCTCCCACCACCAGGCGAGCCCGATGAGGCGCGGGCCGGTGTGGGCGACCATCACGGCGTCGAACTCGCCGACGAAGGCGGTCACCGGCTCGGCCTCTGCCCGCACGGCATCGAGCAGCCGCTCCGCCTCGTCCCTTGCCAGGGCGTGCAGCGCGGCGACGTGCAGGCGGGCGCGCGGGTCCGCGGGTCGCGAGCGGCGCCAGCGGGCGATCACGCGCCTTCTCGCCCCACGGCGCGAGAAGGCGGGCCGGAGGGGCCGGATCGCGCCGGCGCGGAACTCGAACAGCGGCTGCACACCGATCAGCCAGGCCAGACGGCCGACCGTCCTGGGCAGGCGCCCGCCGCGGACCAGGTATTCCAGGTCATCAAGGGTCGCGACCAGCTCGACGTGTGCAGCGGCGCGCCGGGCGGCCTCGAGCACCTCGGGCAGCGGCCGGCCGGCCGCCGCCGCGCGGGCGGCCGCCAGCACCACGAGGCCCTCGCCCCCGGCGGCCGTGCCGGTGTCGAGCACCTCCACCGGCCCGGGGGAGCGCCTGGCCCCGAGGCTCGCCGCCTGGTAGGTGCTGCTCATGGAGCTGGCGACGGTGAGGACCAGGACGCCGTCGCCGCGCTCGGCCCTGGCGATGGCGCTCGAGAAGCGTCCGGGGGAGGGGCTCGCGGTGCGCACGCCGTCGCGCAGGTGGCGCAGCACCTCCTCGAGCGGCACCAGGCGGTCGCCGTTGGCGCGGCCGCCGATGGTCACCTCCATGGGCACCACGCTCACCCGGTTGCCCTCGGCCAGCTCCGGCGGGAGCGTGGCGGCGCTGTCGGTGACGATCGCCACGCCGCCGGCCTGACCATGCCCTCCGGGCTCCAGGGGTCGCTCGAGCCGCTCGGTCACCGCGCCGTCTCCCGCCCGTCACGCCGCTCGAACGCCTCGTCCGGGACCTCGGCGCGGTCGGGCGGGCGCTCGTGGCGCCGCCCGCCGGCGAGGCCGGCCCGCCCGGCCTCGGTCGGCATCAGCGCGGCGCCGATCACCATCACGATGCCGGCGCACAGCAGCACCAGGGCGGACGGCTCGAGCGTCCCCAGCAGCGGCCAGCGCGTGGGCCCGAACAGCTGCGCGGCGAGGCCACCGCCGATCGCCGCCACGCTCATGCCCACCCTGAAGACGATGTGGTAGACGGTCAGCCCGAGCAGGCGCTGGTCCCCCGCCAGGGTCTCCTGGAGGTAGGTGATGCTGGACACCAGCGCCGCGGCCCCGGCGGCGCCGAACGGGACCGCGGCGACGTAGGAGAGCGTGACCGTCGACAGCAGGCTCATGATCGCAAGGATCACGCCCATCGCGACGGTGGCGAGCCTGATGGTGCGCAGCGTCGGCCCGCCGCGCTGGCGCTGCAGCCACGCCCAGCCGGCCACTCCGCCGACGCCGAACAGCGCCACCATGCCGCCGAACTCGCCGGTGCTGGCGTGCAGCACCTGGCGGACGAACACCACCCCGAGCGAGAACAGCGCCCCGACCCCGACGACCGCGGTGATCGTGGCGGGCAGCACCGCCCGCACGATCGGCAGGCGCAGCGCTCCGACCACCGCGGCCCAGGCGCCCCGCCGCTCCCTGACCTGACCGTCGCCCTCCGAGCCCGCGGCGCTGGCCGGCCCGAGCACCTCGAGCCGCCGGATGAAGGCAAACGACACCAGGTAGGTGAGCCCGTCCAGCCACAGCGGCAGCGCGTGGGGGTGGGCGTCCAGGTAGCCGTTCCACGCCGTCGGCACCAGCGTGAGCAGGGCGAAGGCGCCGGCGCCGATGGGGATGTTGCCGTAGGAGGAGCCCAGGACGATGCCGTTGGCCGCCGGCAGCTCCCGCTCGCCGTCGACCAGGTCGGGGATGGAGGCGTCACGCGCCGGCAGGAACACCAGGTTGGCGACCTCGAGCAGGAACGCCCACAGGTACACCCACCAGGCGGCCCTGACCAGCGGGACCAGGGCCACCAGCCCGGCGCGGACGAGGTCGCAGGTGAGCATGATGCGGCGCCGGTCCCAACGCTCGGCCACGCCGGCCGCGATCGGCCCGGCGAACCCGGCCGGCAGCAGGCGCAGGACCAGGATCACCCCGACCGCCGTCGCCGAGCCGGTCAGGTCGAGCACGAGCGCCATCAGGGCGACGGTGCCCATCCAGTCGCCGAAGGACGAGACCGCCTGGCCGATCACGAGGTCGCGGAAGCCAGGCCGGCTGAGCGCGGAGCGCGTGGCCATCAGGGCGCGTCCCGATCGTGCAGCAGCCGGGTCAGGTACACCCGGCCGGGATCCGGCCCCGCCGGCGGAGCGTTGCCCAGCAGGCGCTTGGCCAGCATGGGCACGAGCACCGCGGCGCCGGCGAGCGCTGCGTGGCGGCCCCTTGTCCTGGCGAGCAGCGGAATCAGCACCAATTGCGCCAGCAGCGTGCCAGGCGCCGCCCGCCGCGCCAGCTTGCCGCCGGCCAGCCCGGCCAGCAACAGCAGCGACCCCGGCCAGGCGACCACGGCGAGCGCGCCAACCGCCGGCGAGACCCCGCGGCCGCCGGCGCCACGCAGGAACGGGGACCAGTTGTGGCCGGCGACGGCCAGGCCCGCGGCGAGCGCGGCGGCCGCCGGATGGTCCCGCCCGACCAGCAGGGGGCCGACCGCGCCCTTGCCGATCTCCAGGACGCCGGCGGCGGCCAGCGGGCCGAACCCGGCCACGCGGTACAGTCCGGTCCCCGAGACCGTGCCATTGCCGACGCCGCGGAGATCGACGCCATTGGTCAGGCGAGCGGCGATATTCGAAAAGGGGATGCCGCCGACGAGAAAGGCCGCACCCAATCCGAGCCATGGTCGCATCTGCCGCGAAACTCTCATCGCCCCCGAGCGCGCCCCCACCGTGTCGCCTGCCGGCACGGACCGGCCTCCTTCCAGGTAGACGACCAACTCCGTGGTACACCAAGGGAACGACGCCCGGCCATGCAAATAACCCCCGAAGGTAAGGGCCTCGTTCCCGTACCGGACCAGGCTCCGCGTTCCCGCCAAGCCGGGACAGCGGAAGCCCGCTTTCGTTAACAGTGTGGAACCAGCTTGGCTCGGTTGCCATCTTGCGCCTAGGCTTTGCGTTTGTTGATCGGCGACCCGGTTACCTGACGGGGGGTCGATTTGGCAGCTCGCCCCCGTGACCGGCGATTCCGAAGGGAAGAGGGTGGACCAGCCTGAAGCGGTGATGGCCAAGGCGGCCAACGAGAACTTCCCGGTGGCGCCGCTGCTGCTGCCCCGCGCGGTGCGACGGCACCTGCTGGCGATCTACGGGTTCGCGCGGCTGGTGGATGACCTCGGCGACGAGGCGCCTGGCGATCGGCTGGCCCAGCTCGACCGGATCGAGTGTGACCTGGACCGTATCTACGCCGCCCCCGACAGCCCTGACCCCCCGGCACCAAGCCACCCGCTGCTGGCCGAGCTGGCGGCGACCGTGCGCGCCTTCGACATCCCGTCCGAGCCCTTCCGCCGCCTGGTCCAGGCCAACCGGCAGGACCAGACCGTCAGCCGCTACCAACGCTACGAGGACCTGGTCGCCTACTGCGAGCTGTCCGCCAACCCCGTCGGCCACCTCGTGCTGTACGTCTTCCGGGCGGTGACGCCGGAGCGCATGGCGCTCTCGGACGACATCTGCACGGCGCTGCAGCTCACCGAGCACTGGCAGGACGTCGCGGAGGACCTCGCCCGCGACCGCGTCTACCTCCCCCAGGAGGACCTCGCCCGCTTCAGTGTCGATGACGCCGAGCTGGCGGCACCGCGCGCCGGTGAGCGGGTCAGGCGGTTGCTCGAGTTCGAGGTCGGCAGGGCCGCCGAGCTGTTCGACCGGGGCGCCCCGCTGGTCGAGACCTTGCGCGGACGGGCCAGGCTGACCGTCGCCGGGTTCCTTGCGGGAGGCCGAGCCGCGCTGGCGGCCATCGCTGACGCCGGATATGACGTATTGTCCATGTCGCCGAAGCCGACCCGCCGCCGGGTCGCCCGTGAGCTGTCCTCCATCCTCTTGCGGAAGGGATGAGCGCCGTGGACGTCGAGGCCGCATACCGCCACTGCGAGCGGGTGACGAGGACGCGGGCCCGGAATTTCTACTACGGGATCAGGCTCCTGCCGTCGCGCAAACGCAGTGCGCTGTGCGCGGTGTACGCGCTCGCGCGCCGGGTGGACGACATCGGCGACGGATCGCTCGAGCCGCAGGACAAGCTCGACCGGCTCGCCACCGCCCGCGGCGAGCTGGCGGGGCTGCGCCGCGGCGACTCCGAGATCCCGACGTGGGTCCGGGCTGACCCCGTGCTGCTGGCGCTGGCCGATGCCTCGAGGCGCTTCCCCCTGCCGCTGACTGCCTTCGGCGAGCTGATCGAGGGGGTCGAGATGGACGTGCGCGGCACCTCCTACCCGACCTTCGAGGAGCTGGCCCACTACTGCCGCTGCGTGGCCGGGTCGATCGGGCGGCTGTCGCTGAGCGTGTTCGGCGCCTCCGACCCGGAGGCGGCGGCGCTCGCCGACAAGCTCGGGATCGCCATGCAGCTCACCAACATCCTGCGCGACCTGCGGGAGGACGCCGAGGCCGGCCGGGTGTACCTGCCCAAGGAGGAGCTGGTCCGCTTCGGCTGCGACGGTGACATCGTGCCCGCGAGCACGCCGGCGCCCTCGGCCCGGTTCGTCCACCTGGCGACCTTCCAGATCGAGCGCGCGCAGCGCTTCTTCGCCGAGGGGCTGTGCCTGCTGCCCATGCTCGACCGCCGCAGCGCCGCCTGCGTCTCCGCCATGTCCGGCATCTACCGGCACCTGCTGGCTCGCATCTCGCGCCGGCCCCAGGCCGTGCTGGAAGGGCGCGTCTCGCTGCCCCCCTGGCAGAAGGCGGAGATCGCCGTCCGCAGCCTGATCGGGATGTCGCCATGAGCGAGCCGGCCGTGCGGGCCCCGGAGGCCGCCGGCGCCGCGGGGACGCCCGAGCGGGTCGTCGTCGTCGGCGGTGGGCTGGCCGGCATCAGCGCCGCGCTCGCCGCGGCCGACGCCGGCGCCACGGTGACCCTGCTCGAGGCGCGGCCGCGCCTTGGCGGGGCGACCTTCTCGTTCCGCCGCGACGGTCTCGAGATCGACAACGGCCAGCACGTCTTCCTGCGCTGCTGCACGGCATATCGCAGCCTGCTCGAGCGGCTCGGCGTCAGCGACGATGTCGAGCTGCAGCCGCGCCTTGCCGTGCCGGTGCTCGCGCCCGGCGGCCGCATCGGCTGGCTGCGGCGCGGCCGCCTGCCGGCCCCGCTGCACCTGGCCGGCACGCTCGCGCGCTACCCATACCTCACCTGGCCGCAGCGCCTGGGCGCGGCGCGGGCCGCGCTCGCCCTGCGACGCCTGGACCCCACCGACCAGCGGCTGGACCGGCAGACCTTCGCCGAGTGGCTGGCCGCCCACGGCCAGGACGCCGCCGCCACCGCCGCGCTCTGGGACCTGGTCGGCCTGGCGACCCTGAACGCCCGCGCGGCGCGGGCCTCGCTGCAGATGGCCGCGATGGTCTTCAAGACCGGCCTGCTCAGCGCCCGCGACGCCGCCGATATCGGCTACAGCCGGGTGCCGCTCGGCAGGCTGCACGGCGAGCCGGCCGTGCGGGCGCTGGCCGCCGCGGGCGCCGAGGTGCGCCTGCGCCACCACGCGCGCGCCGTCGAGCGGGACGGCGGCACGCTGGCCGTGGTCACCGACGACGGGCGCGTGGAGGCGGACGCGGTGGTGGTCGCCGTGCCGCACGAGGCAGCTCCGGAGCTGCTGCCGGACGGCGCCCTGCCGGACGGCGGCGCCTCCCTCGAGCTGCTCGGCGCCTCGCCGATCGTGAACCTCCACGTCGTCTACGACCGCGTGGTGACGGCCCTGCCCCTGGCCGCCGGCCTGGGCACGCCGGTGCAGTGGGTCTTCGACCGCAGCGCCGGCACGGGACTGCGGCGGGAGGGCCGCCAGTACCTGGCGGTGTCGCTGTCGGCCGCCGTCGACGAGGTGGAGCTTCCCACCGCCGCGCTGCGCGAGCGCTTCCTGCCGGCGCTCGCCGAGCTGCTGCCGGCGGCCCGCGGGGCGCGGGTGACCCAGTTCGTGGTGACCAGGGAGCGGACGGCCACCTTCCTGCCGGCGCCCGGCACGGCGGCGCTGCGGCCAGCCGCCGCCACCGGCGTGCCCGGGCTATTCCTGGCGGGGTCCTGGACCTCGACCGGTTGGCCGGCCACCATGGAGGGCGCGGTTCGCAGCGGCCTGACCGCTGCGCATGCGGCGCTGGTCTCACTCGGCCGCACCCGCGACCTTCCCCAGCCGGAAGGGTTCTCGGGCTTCCCCCTGTCGCAAGCGGAGGTGGTGGCATGAGCGTGCAGATCCCAGCGGTGCTCGAGCGGGCCAGAGACCTCACGGCGCCCGCGTTGCGGGCGGCGGTCGGGCGGCTCGAGCCCTCGATCGCGCGGGTGGCCGCCTATCACCTCGGCTGGGTGGACGCGGCGGGCCAACCGCTGGCCGGCAACGGCGGCAAGGCCATCCGGCCGGCCCTCGCGGTCCTGTCGGCCGAGGCGACGGGCACGGACGCGCGCGGTGCGCTGCCCGGCGCGGTGGCGGTCGAGCTGGTGCACAACTTCTCCCTGCTGCACGACGACCTGATGGACGGCGACGAGGAGCGGCGGCACCGGCCGACCGCCTGGAAGGCGTTCGGGCCCGCCATGGCGATCCTGACCGGCGACGCCCTGCTCGCGCTGGCCGAGGACGTGCTGCTCAAGGTCCCGGGCGAGACCGGCGCCCGCGCCGCGCGCCACCTGACCGAGGCGACCGACCGGCTGATCACCGGGCAGGCCGAGGACCTCTCCTTCGAGAAGCGCCTGGACGTGTCGGTCGCGGAGTGCATGGCGATGACCGGCAACAAGACCGGCGCGCTGCTGGCCTGCGCCTCCTCGATCGGCGCGGTGCTGGCCGGCGCGCCGGAGCCGAGCGTGACCGCGCTCGCGGATTTCGGCCGCCACCTGGGGCTGGCCTTCCAGGCGATCGACGACCTGCTGGGGATCTGGGGCCAGCCGGAGGTCACCGGCAAGCCGGCCTGGAGCGACCTGCGGCAGCGCAAGAAGTCCGTGCCGGTGGCGGTCGCGCTCAGCGCCGGCACGCCCAGCTCCGAGCGGCTCACCGGCCTGCTCGGCGGCGACGGCCCGGTCGGCGAGGAGGACCTCGCGCTCGCCGCCAAGCTGGTCGAGGAGGCGGGTGGCCGCGACTGGGCCCAGCGCGAGGCCGAGCGCCAGCTCGAGCTGGCCCTGGCGTGCCTGGACGCGGTGGCGATCCCCTCCGCGGCGCGTGACGACCTGGTCAGTCTCGCCAGGTTCGTGACCGCGAGGGAGCTGTAGACGTCCATGACCATCACAGCCGGAAGGGACCTCGACCGCCAGGCGGCGGACGCGCTGCGGCGCGGCACGCAGCGGCTGCTGGATATGCAGCACCGCGACGGCTGGTGGAAGGGCGACCTCGAGACCAACGTCACCATGGACGCCGAGGACCTGATGCTGCGCGAGTTCCTGGGCATCCGCACCGCGGAGCGGACCGCGGGCGCGGCCGCGTGGATCCGCTCCAAGCAGCGCGACGACGGCACCTGGGCGACCTTCCACGGCGGCCCGCCGGAGCTGTCGACCACCGTCGAGGCGTACCTGGCGCTGCGCCTGGCCGGCGACCCGCCCGGTGCCGAGCACATGCGCAAGGCCGCGGAGCACGTGCGGCAGGCCGGCGGCATCGAGCGCTCGCGCGTGTTCACCCGCGTGTGGCTCGCGCTGCTGGGGCTGTGGGACTGGGAGGAGCTGCCGGTGCTCCCGCCCGAGATGATCCTGCTGCCACCGTGGTTCCCGCTGAACATCTACGACTTCGGCTGCTGGGCGCGGCAGACCATCGTGCCGCTCACCATCGTCAGCGCGCTGCGCCCGGTGCGGCCGGTCTCGGTCAGCCTCGACGAGCTGCGCGCGCCCGACCCGCCGCCGCGGCGGCTGGAGCCGCTGGGCACCTGGGCCGGGCGCTTCCAGCGGCTCGACCGCGTGCTGCACGCCTACCACCGTCGCCCGGTGCGGCGGCTGCGGCGCCTCGCCATGCGCCGCGCCGTCCGCTGGATCATCGAGCGCCAGGAGGCCGACGGCTCCTGGGGCGGCATCCAGCCGCCCTGGGTGTACTCGATCATGGCCCTGCACCTGCTCGGCTACCCGCTCGACCACCCGGTGCTGCGCGGCGCCCTCGAAGGCCTGGAGCGCTTCACCGTGACCGCCCGGCCGCCGGAGGGGCCCGGGGAGCCCAGAGCAGGCGCCCCGGTGGGTCACATCTGGCTGGAGGCGTGCCAGTCGCCGGTGTGGGACACCGGGCTCGCCGTCATCGCGCTGCGCGACGCCGGGATCGCCGCCGACCACCCGGCCCTGGTGCGGGCGGCCGAGTGGCTGCTCGGCGAGGAGGTCCGCAAGCGCGGTGACTGGGCGGTCCGGCGCCCGCGGCTCGCCCCCGGCGGGTGGGCCTTCGAGTTCGCCAACGACAACTACCCGGACGTGGACGACACCGCCGAGGTCGTGCTCGCCCTGCGGCGCGTCGACCACCCCGACCGCGAGCGCATGGAGGCGGCGATCGCCCGCGGGGTCGCCTGGGTGGTCGGCATGCAGTGCCGCGACGGCGGCTGGGCCGCGTTCGACGCCGACAACGTGACCACGCTACCGGCGCGCCTGCCGTTCTGCGACTTCGGCGCGGTCACCGACCCGCCCTCCGCTGACGTGGTCGCGCACGTGATCGAGATGCTGGCCGCCGCCGGCCTGGAACGGTCGCGGCCGGCCAGGCGCGGGCTCGACTGGCTGCTCCGCGAGCAGGAGCCCGACGGCTCCTGGTTCGGGCGCTGGGGCGCCAACCACGTCTACGGCACGGGCGCCGCGCTGCCAGCGCTGGCGGCGGCCGGGATCGGCGCTGGGCACGGCGCCGTGCGCCGCGCCGTGCGCTGGCTGGTCGAGCACCAGAACGCCGACGGCGGCTGGGGCGAGGACCTGCGCTCCTACCGTGAGCGGGAGTGGCGCGGCCGCGGCCACTCCACCGCCTCGCAGACCGCCTGGGCGCTGCTGGCGCTGCTGGCCGCGGGTGAGCGCGACTCGCGGGCCGCCGCGCGCGGCGCCGACTGGCTGGCCCGGACGCAGCTCGAGGACGGCTCCTGGGACGAGCCCTGGTTCACCGGCACCGGGTTCCCCGGCGACTTCTACATCAACTACCACCTGTACCGGCAGGTCTTCCCGGTCATGGCGCTCGGCCGCTACGTGCGCGGCGGCGGGCCGGGCAACGGGGAGGTGGGCTGATGGGCGCGCCGGCGGCCGGCGCGGCGGCCACCGCTGGGGCACCGCTGGTGGTGGCCGCCGCGCTCCGCCTGGAGGCGCGCGCGCTGCGCCGGGCCCTGCCGCGTGCCCGCGTGCTGCGCACCGGCATGGGCCCGAGGCGCGCCGGCGCCGCCGCCCGGCGGGCCGCGGCCGCCGGGGCGCCGCCCGCGCCGCTGGCGGTCGCCGGGCTCTGCGCCGGGCTCGACCCTGAGCTGCGCCCCGGTGACGTCGTGGTCGCCAGCGAGGTCCGCGGCCCGCGCGGGGTCCTGCCGTGCCCGTCGGCCGGGCTGCTGGTGACGGCGCTCGAGGGCCGCGGCGTCCGCCCCCGCCTCGGCGCGCTGATCAGCGTCGATCACGTGGTGCGCGGTCAGGAGCGCGCGCGGCTGCGCGGCGGTGGGGCGATCGCCGCCGACATGGAGTCCGCCTTCCTGGCGGAGGCCGCCGGGCACGCCGGCGCCACACCCTTCGTCGTGCTGCGCGTGGTGGTCGACAGCCCCGGCCGTGAGCTCCGGCGCCCAGGGATCGTCGTGGACGGGCTGCGCGCCCTGCGCACGCTTCGCCGGGCGGCGCCGGCGCTCGCGGACTGGGCGGTGGCCGCCGGTTCGCGCCGGGTGCCGCCGCCCGGCGGCCACCTGGACGTCGTGGAGACGACAACATCCACCACCCCCGAGGAGGTTGGTTGACATGGGAGTGCCGGTCCGGCAGAGCATGCGGCTCGGTACCTATCTGCTCAAGCAGAAGCTGGCGCATCGCGACAAGTTCCCCCTGCTGGTCGAGCTCGAGCCGCTGTTCGCCTGCAACCTGGCGTGCGTCGGCTGCGGCAAGATCCAGTACCCGGCGCACATCCTCAAGCAGCGCATGCCGGTGGAGCAGGCGATCGCCGCGATCGAGGAGGCCGGCGCGCCGATGGTGTCGATCGCCGGCGGCGAGCCGCTCATCCATCCGGAGATCCACGTGATCACCGCCGAGCTGATCAAGCGCAAGCGCTTTGTGTACCTGTGCACGAACGCGCTGCTCATGAAGAAGAAGATGGACAAGTTCAAGCCGTCGCCGTACTTCGCCTGGGCGGTGCACATCGACGGCCTGCGCGAGCGGCACGACCAGTCGGTCTACCAGGAGGGCGTGTTCGTCGAGGCGGTCGAGGCAGTCAAGGAGGCCAAGCGGCGCGGCTTCCGGGTGACCACCAACACCACCTTTTTCAACACCGACACCCCGCAGACCGTGCGGGACGTGCTCGACTACCTCAACGACGACCTCCAGGTCGACCAGATGATGATCTCCCCCGCCTACGCCTACGAGAAGGCGCCCGACCAGGAGCATTTCCTCGGCGTGGAGGAGACCAGGGAGCTGTTCCGCAAAGCGTTCGGCGACGGCAACCGCAAGCGCTGGCGCCTCAACCACTCGCCCCTGTTCCTCGACTTCCTCGAGGGCAAGGTCGACTACCAGTGCACCGCCTGGGGCATCCCGAGCTACTCGATCTTCGGCTGGCAGCGGCCCTGCTACCTGATGTCCGACGGCTACACGAAGACCTACAAGGAGCTGGTGGAGACCACGGACTGGTCGAAGTACGGGCGCGGCCGCGATCCCCGCTGCGCCAACTGCATGGCCCACTGCGGCTACGAGCCGAGCGCGGTGCTGGCGACCATGGACAACCTCAAGGAGTCCCTGCGCGCGTTCGCCGGCAGATGAGACAGGGGGACGACCGCTCGGCCCTTGCCAAACCCGCTTCCCAGGGGAAGGGGCCTCGCGGTTGGGCCCCCCGGACCCCCTAGTGGTGGCGGGACGCCGTGCCTCCGCGGGGGGCCGCGGCCGCTTGGCCGAAACGCACGGCCAGCGTCCGGTACAGGCCGGGCAGGGCGCCCTTGAAACGGGCCGGGAGGCGCATCCAGGCTGGGGCGAACACCTCGGCGCGGTCCCCCTCCACCGCGTGCAGGATGGCCCGCGCGACCCGCTCGGCCCGGATCGGCGCCGGCCAGGTGCGGTTGTAGGCGCTGCCGCGGCGCTCGAAGAAGGGCGTGTCGACCACGCCGGGGACGGTGACCGAGACGGTGACGCCGCGCCCGGCGACCTCCTCGCGCACGCTGTCGGCGAAGGTGGCCAGCCCCGCCTTGGTGGCGGCGTAGACCGCCTCGCGCGCCACGCCCGTGGAGCCGGCGATCGAGCCGACGTAGGCCAGGTGGCCGCCGCCGCGTTCCAGCATCCCGGGCAGCAGCAGCCTGGTGAGGCGCACCGGCGCGAGCAGGTTGACGGCGAGCAGGCGCTCGGCGGCCTCGGGCGGCATCTCCGCCAGCTCCCCGGCCCAGCCGGCGCCGGCGTTGCTGATCAGCAGGTCGATCCCGCCCCAGCGGCCGAGCGCCTGCTCGGCCACACGCTCGGCGGCGCCGGGGGCGGCGAGGTCGGCGGCGATCGCCTGGCCGCCGGTCCGCTCGGCGACGGCCGCGAGCGCGTGGAGGTCACGACCGGCCAGGGCGACCCGCGCGCCGCGCTCGGCCAGCAGCACGGCGGTCGCCCGGCCGATCCCGCTCGAGGCGCCGGTCACCAGAGCGGTCGAGCCCTCGAGTCTCATCGCCGGCGGACACCAAGACGTAGCATCCGACGATTCTAAGGTGGTGGAGGCATGGCAGAGCAGCAGGCGGTGACGTTCTACCGGCATGCGGACGCCGACCCGGACGGGCTCTCCGGCCAGACGGTGGCGGTGATCGGCTACGGGAACCTGGGCCGCTCCATGGCCCTCAACCTTCGCGACAGCGGCCTCGCGGTGACCGTCGGCAACGCCGACGACGCCTACCGGGCGGCCGCGCTCGCGGACCGCTTCGAGGTCACCGGCATCGCCGAGACGGTCGCCACCGCCGACCTGGTGTACGTGCTCATCCCCGACGAGGTCATCCCAGGGGTCTTCCGCGAGCTGATCGGCCCCAACCTGCGGCCGGGCACGTGCATCTGCTTCGCCTCCGGCTACGTGCTCGCGTTCGGGCTGGTGGCGCCGCCGAGCGAGGTGGACGTGCTGCTGCTGGCACCGCGCATGCTGGGCGAGGAGGTCCGCCGCACCTACCTGGAGGGCGAAGGCTTCCTCTCCTACGTCTCGGTGGAGCGGGACGCCAGCGGCAAGGCGAAGGCGAGGCTGCTGGCCCTCGCCAGCGCGGCGGGATCGCTGCGGCGCGGCGCGCTGGAGCTGAGCGCCGCGCGGGAGGCGCTCCTGGACCTGTTCGTGGAGCAGGGCTTCGGCGCCTACCTCGGCGTGGCGCTGCAGACCGCGTTCCAGGTCGGCACCCAGGCGGGCCTTCCCGCTGAGGCCATGGTGGTCGAGCTGTACATGTCGGGTGAGATGGCGCGCACCCTGCAGACGTTCGCGGACAACGGCTTCTTCCGCTCGGTGACGTGGCACGGCCTGTCCGCGGCCTTCGGTGGGTTCCTGCGCACGACCGAGATCGACATGGAGGGCATGCAGCGCCATTTCGGCGAGATCCTCGACAACATCCGCTCCGGTAGCTTCGCCCGGCGGTTCCAGGAGGAGCAGTCGGCCGGCTACCCGACGCTGGCCGCGATCGAGGCGATCACCTCGGGTGATGACCCGATGACCGAGGCCGAGCAGCGCGTCCGCGCCGCCCTCGCCAAGGACCGCACCACTCAGCGGCCGTAGAGGACACGGAGCGCGCGCTTCCAGGAGCGGGCGCCGAGGCGGCGGGGGAACCACTGCAGCTCGCGGCGCGGGGTGATGCGCGACCAGGTGACGCCGCGGGTGTAGCAGTAGGCGCGCAGGCCCTCGGCGCCACCCTGGCGCTCGTACCCTGAATCGGCCACCCCCCGAACGGCAGCCCAGGCATGGCGTAATTGACCAGGCAGTCGTTGATGGCTACGGCACCGGCGCGCAGCCGGGAGGCCAGGAAGGGCAGCAGGAACGGCTAGTTCCAGGGCGAGATCACCGCGGCGACGCCTCTTGGCTGGTACTCCATCCAGGCGGCCTTGGAGTACAGCGGCCAGGGGGAGACCTTGCGCGGCGCGAGCGCTCGGGCGGCGTGGCGGGCGCACCAGTCGGCGTGGGCGGCCGCGTGCAGCGTCTCGGCGAGCACGGCGTCCGCGCGCGACTTGCCGGTCTCGGCGCAGACCACGTCGGCGATCCTGTCCGCCTGCGCGAGATCGTGCGCCGCAGCGCCCGCAGGTGCGGCGCGCGCACCGCCGGGGACAGTGACCCCCATGACGAGAACGCCCCTCGCGCCCGCTCGACCGCCGCGTACGCCTGCATGCCGGCCGGCGCGGCGGCGGCCGCTCAGCGGCGGTCACGGCGGCGCCGGTGCCGCAGGGCGAACGCGGCGGCGGCAAGCCCGAGCAGCGCCAGCAGGCGGCCGCGGGAGCGGACGCCCCTGGCCCAGCCGGCCCGCCCTGACCGCTCGGCGGCGCCGGGCGGCGTCTCGCGCTCGCGCACGGGCACGCCCGGGTAGGCCGTCATCGCCGCCTCCACCGCCGCTTCGCGCTCGTCGTAGATGTCGTTGCTGACCAGCTCCAGCGCGTCGCCGGCGTCTCCAGGCGGCTCGAGGTATCGCCAGCGCCAAAAGCGACTCGGCTCCTGCCAGACCTCGACCATGGACATCGGCGGGCCCACCCCTCTCATCGCATCGACCCATACCATCGCGGATTCCCCGGCGCACAGACGGTACGCTGCTTTGCAAGCAACCGGGACGGCAGGGAGAGCACCGAGCCTGGAGTCCGCCCGCCCTTCGACGGGTATCGTGCGCAGAATGGAGCGCTCCATCCCTGGCTCGCTCGAGCCGGAGCTGCGACGCGCCGTGCGGGGCGAGGTCCGCTTCGACACGGGCAGCAGGGGCGCGTACTCGACCGACGCGTCGAACTATCGCCAGCTGCCGATCGGGGTGGTGGTGCCCCACGACCTCGACGACGTGGTCGCCACGGTGGCGGTGTGCCGCGAGCACGGCGTGCCCGTCGTCGGCCGTGGCGGCGGCACCAGTCTCGCCGGCCAGTGCTGCAACGTCGCCGTGGTGCTCGACTTCACCAAATACCTGCACCGGGTCCTGGAGCTCGACCCCGGGCGCGGGGTTGCCAGAGTCGAGCCGGGCATCTACCGCGACGCCCTTGACCAGGCCGCCGCCGCCCACGGCCTGACCTTCGGCCCCGATCCGGCGACCCACAGCCACTGCGCCATCGGCGGCATGGTGGGCAACAACGCCTGCGGGGCCCACTCGCAGATGGCGGGACGCATGGCCGAGAACGTCGACGAGCTCGAGGTCCTGACCTACGACGGCTGCCGCATGCGGGTCGGGGCCACCAGCGAGGCGGAGCTCGAGCGCATCATCGCGGCGGGCGGCAGGCGCGGCGAGATCTACGCGGGCTTCCGCCGCATCCGCGACACCTACGCCGACCTCGTGCGCAAGCGCTTCCCCGACATCCCGCGCCGCGTCTCCGGCTACTGCCTCGAGCAGCTCCTGCCGGAGCACGGCTTCAACGTCGCCCGCGCCCTGGTCGGCACCGAGTCGACCTGCGCGCTGTTCCTGGAGGTGACCTGCCGGCTGCTGCCGCGGCCGAAGGCCAAGGCGCTGGTCATACTCGGCTACCGGAGCGTCTACGAGGCCGCCGACCACGTGCCCGAGATCCTCGAGCACCAGCCGATCGCGCTCGAGGGGATGGACGACGTCCTGATCGACCACGTGCGCAGGCGCGGCCTGCACGCCCACGACCTGCGGATGCTGCCGGCTGACCATCTGGGGCATCCGCGAGTCCGCGCTCGGCGCCACCGCCGTCGTCCCTGGCGAGCCGCACAACTGGGAGGGCTGGGAGGACTCGGCGGTGCCGCCGGACAAGCTCGGCGGCTACCCGCGCGACCTGCGCAAGCTCATGGACCGGCACGGCTACGGCGGCGCCTTCTACGGCCACTTCGGCCACGGCTGCCTGCATACGCGCATGAACTTCGACCTGCAGACCGCCGCCGGGATCCGCGACTGGCGCTCGTTCCTGGACGAGGCCGCCGACCTGGTGGTCGCGTGCGGTGGCTCGTTCTCGGGCGAGCACGGCGACGGCCAGGCTCGCGCCGAGCTGCTCCCCAAGCTCTACGGCCCGGAGCTGGTGCAGGCGTTCCGGGAGTTCAAGGCCGTCTGGGACCCGCTGGGCGGGATGAACCCCGGCAAGGTCGTCGACCCCTACCCGATCACCTCCAACCTGCGGCTCGGCGCCGGCTACCGGCCGCGGCCATTGCCCACCAAGCTGGCGTTCACCGAGGACGACCACGACTTCGGCCACGCCGCCCTGCGCTGCGTGGGCGTCGGCAAGTGCCGCAGAGAGGACGGCGATGGGGTGATGTGCCCCTCCTACATGGTCACGCGCGAGGAGGAGCACTCCACGCGCGGCCGCGCGCGCCTGCTGTTCGAGATGCTCAACGGCGAGGAGATCGCCGACGGCTGGCGCAGCGAAGCGGTCAAGGACGCGCTCGACCTGTGCCTGTCGTGCAAGGGCTGCAAGAGCGACTGCCCCGTCAACGTCGACATGGCCACCTACAAGGCCGAGTTCCTGCACCACTACTACAAGCGGCGGCCGCGGCCGGTCACCGCCTACACCGTCGGCCTGATCTGGTGGGGAGCGCGCCTGGCCGCCAAGGCGCCGTGGGCCGCGAACCTCGCCACGCAGACACCTTCAGCAACTATTTCCGTCCGGCCACCGCCAGAGCCATGGTCGAGGTGCTGGAGGCGGCCGGCTTCCAGGTGCTGATCCCCGGGCGGCCGCTGTGCTGCGGACGGCCGCTGTACGACTACGGCATGCTCGACCTGGCCGAGCGCCTGCTGCGCCAGGTGGTCGACCACCTGCGTCCGCTGATCCGCGAGGGCGTGCCGATGGTCGGGATCGAGCCGAGCTGCCTCGCGGTGTTCCGTGACGAGCTGCTCCAGGTCCTGCCACACGACGAGGACGCCAAGCGCCTGGCGGCGCAGTCCTTCACGCTCGCGGAGCTGCTCGCCGCGCACGCGCCTGGCTTCGAGCCGCCGAGGCTCCAGGGCAGAGCGATCGTGCAGCGCCACTGCCACCATCACGCGGTCATGGGCTTCACGGAGGACGCGCGCCTGCTCGAGCGCATCGGCCTGGAGACCGAGCTGCTGCGGTCGGGCTGCTGTGGCATGGCGGGCTCCTTCGGCTTCGAGCGGGGCGAGCACTACGAGATCGCCGTGAAGCAGGGCGAGCGGGTGCTGCTGCCCCGGGTCCGAAAGGCGCCGCCGGATACGCTGGTGCTGGCCGACGGCTTCTCCTGCCGTACGCAGATCGAGCAGGGTGGCGGCCGCAACGCCCTGCACCTGGCCGAGGTGCTCCAGCTCGCCATGCGGGGCCGCGAGCGCACGGCGTCGACCGGTTCCACGCCACCGTGAAGGATGCGCGCTGGAAGGCGCTCGCGGCTTGACGGGCCGCGGCCCTCGGTGCTCTGCTTCGGCGGATACCCACGGACCTCTCGGGGAACCTCATGACCAGCGTCTCCACTGTCGACCTGAGCCGCCCGTATTTCATCGGGATCGGCGGGATCGGGATGTCCGGCTTGGCCAAGATCCTTGCGCGGCGCGGCAAGCGGGTCGCCGGCAGCGACCTCAAGGAGACGGCGACCATCGCGGCCCTCCGGCGGGTCGGTTGCCAGGTTCATATCGGCCACGACCCGGCGCACGTGCTCGACGCCAGCTGCGTGGTGATCTCCCAGGCCATCCGCGACAGCAACATCGAGCTGCAGGCCGCCCGCGAGCACGGCCTGCCCGTCGTCCACCGGGCGCAGGCACTGGCGGCGACCATGGACGGCTACCGGTCGGTCGCCGTGGCCGGCACGCACGGCAAGAGCAGCACCACGATCATGCTCGCCGCCGCGTTGCGGAGCCTGGGGCTCGACCCCTCGTTCGCGGTCGGCGCCGACCTCAACGAGCCCGGCAGCAACGCCCACAACGGGACCGGCGACATCTTCGTCGCCGAGGCCGACGAGTCCGACCGCAGCTTCCACTACTTCCGGCCACAGGTCGCCATCGTGCTCAACGTGGAGGAGGACCACCACGACCACTACGCCTCCCTGGAGGAGCACATCGAGTCGTACGAGATCTTCGCGCACGGCATCCAGCCCGGTGGGGTCCTGGTCACGTCGGCCGACAACGCCGGTGCGCGCGAGCTGGTGGCCCGGCTGCGCGAGTCCTCCCCCGGCCTCAGGACCCTCACCTACGGCGAGGCGCCGGACGCGGACGTGCACCTGGTGAAGGCCGCGCCGCACGAGTTCTCCATCGACGCGACCGTCCGGGTCGACGGCGGCGAGGTCGCCTTCACCCTGAGCGTCCCTGGCCGGCACATGGCCCACAACGCCACGGGCGCCATCGCGGTCGCCCTGGCGCTCGGCATCGAGCCGCGGGCGATGGTCACGGCGCTCGCCGGCTACCAGGGCATCCGGCGGCGCTTCACCCTCAAGGGCCGGGCCGGGGGCGTCCTGGTGGTGGACAGCTACGCGCACCACCCCACCGAGATCGCGGCGGACCTGGAGACGGCCCGCCAGAGCGTGGGCGCCTCGGGCCGCGTCGTGGTGGTCTTCCAGCCGCACCTGCCGAGCCGCACCCAGGCGCTTGGCGAAGAGATCGGCAAGGTGCTCGCAGGCGCGGACCTCGCCGTGATCATGGAGGTCTACCAGGGACGGGAGGACCCGAGACCCGGTGTGACGAGCCGGATCGTCGCGCTGGCGGCGCTGGAGGCCGGCGCCCTCGTGCGCTCGGAGCCCCGCTGGACCGCCGTCGCCGATGTGGTGGCCAGCCTGGTGCGCCCAGGAGACCTGGTGCTGACCATGGGGGCGGGCGACGTGACCGAGATGGGCCCGCTGATCCTGGAGCGGATCCAGGCCCGTGCGGGCGGCCAGCCCCCGCCAGCGCCAACCCCGGCGAGCTAACGCTCGAGGACGGCCTGGCCGAAACTGACCATCCACGTCGGACGGGGACGGGTCGGCGCGGAGCTGGGGTCAGGAGCCGCCCCGGCGCCTGCCGCTCCAGCAGCGAGCGGTCAGCGTAGACCAGGTCCTTCTCCATGGCGATGGCGGTAAGGGAACGCCTTCGGTCTCGCGATCACGCATCTACCCGCTGGCCAGGCGATATGCCCGGTCCAGGACTTGGACGGGGTGGTATACGGGAAGGCCGGTGGACTTGGCGATGTGCCAGCGGCAGGTCTCGGAGTCGCACACGACGAAGTCGAAGCGACTGGCCGCGACCTGCTCGAACAGCGGGCGGCCGACATCCATGGCGATCTGGTACTTCTCGACCTTGGTGCCGTAGGTGCCGGGTGGTAGAGCGCGCGGGCGCGCAGCTCACCGAGGGCGGTGCTCAGCTCACCCCGGTCGCGCATGTCGACCAGCAGCTCGCAGATGTCGTACACGGCACGCGACACGGCGGCGGTGTCGGCGTCCTCCATCTGCAGCAGCTCGCGGTACTTGGCCTTGAGCGTCATGCCACACGAGGTCGAATTGGCCACGATCACGCCCGGGTCGCTCGCGGCGGGCAGCAGGTTGCGGACACGCTTACGGGCGTAGCGGCGGGCGGCGCCGACCTCTGGCTCGAACTCCTGCGTCGCGCACCCGTGGTAGTACGCGACCGTGCGCTTGGTGCCGCCTGCGGCGGCGTTTCTCCGACGGCGGCCGCCGGATTCGGCGGGCGCATGCGAGCGCGCCCACGACCGGAAGGTCATCGTGGAGAACCGTGGCATGGAGGCGTCGCGGTGCAGGCCGAGGGCCCGCTCCAGCACGATGCGGACCAGCTTGTTGCGCATCGCCAGGTTGGCCAGGGGCGCCACCGGCCGGGCCAGGGCGCCCAGCAGCTCCGGCCGGCTCACGAGCTGGTCACGCAGCCGTAAACCCCCTTTCGCCTCGACCATCTTGGACCGGGCGATAGTGTTGATCTCGGCGATCAGCACACCTTCAGGGCACGCCTGGGTGCACAGCCCGCAGCTGCGGTCCCTCGTACTTGGGCCCCGGGAACAGGTCGGTGACCGCGGAGACCGGGCAGACGGTGTTGCAAATGTTGCACTTGATGCAATTGTCGGCTGTCTGCTCCACGCTCATCTGGAGGCACCTCCCTGACCTGCTCCGGTACCGCTCGGGGCCGGCGCGAGCAGCTCGGCGAGACGGGCGGCGGTCGCCAGCGCGACGCCCTCACGCGAGCCCTCGACCGTGGGGTCGTGGTCCGCGAGCAGGCCACCGACGCAGCGAACGCCCGCCAGCGATGGGCCATCCGGGCCGAGCGGCCGCAGCTCGCTGTCGACCCGCACCCCCGCGGCCCCCAGCGGGTGGTCGCCCAGGAAGCGCTTGGCCAGGAACGCGGTGCGCTCCGGGAAGCCGGCCACCGGCAGGCCGGCGACCATCTCGACCATGGAGCCGTCCCGTCGCGCCTCGATGCCGTGGCCCGCCACGCCGCCGGTGGCCAGCACCAGCTCGTCGCAGGTCGTCACCACCTCACGCGAGGCGCCCTCGCTGCGCACCGCCGTGACTCGGTCACCGTCGCGCTCGACCCCGATCGCCGGGAAGCCGAGCTGCCAGCGCACCCCAAGCGCGACCAGCCGCTCCCGGTAGGCGTTGAACAGCCGCAACCCCGGCACCGACGGTGGCGGGATGGCCGCCTCCAGCAGGCGCAGCCCGCAGCGGCGCTCCAGGTCGGCCCAGGCTTCGTGGCCCCGCAGCCCCAGCACGGCCGGCACCACGGCGACCTCGGCCCCGCCCGCGGCGCGCGCCAGCGCTGGCGCGATCCGGGTGCGGAAGCCCTCGTCGTCGAAGGCGCGGGCCAGCTCGACCGCGGTGAAGTAGCGCGCGTGGCTCCACGGCGGCAGCTCCACCGTGGCGGCGGTGACCTGGAGACCGTCCAGGCCGGCCGCTCCCCGGCGCAGGCCGGCGGCGCACAGCTCCGGCCAGAAGTCGCGGAAGCCGGCGAAGCCGACCACCGCCACCCGCCCCCGCGGCTCGGCCGCCGCCGGCGCCGGAACCAGGCAGGTCGTCCGCAGCGCGCCGAGCGCGGTCACCTGGCGGCGGTTGGCCTGGAGGTCGCCGGCGTGCTCGAGGCCCGCGCCCGCGGTGAAGCGCCGGAACCACTCCAGGCCGTCCCGCAGGGCTGCCGTGCCCACGAGCCGGTAGGGATGGCCCGCTGGCAGCTCGGCGACGGCGTCCAGCGGCCGCTCGACCCGCCGCCCGCCGAGGCGCGCCAGCACGTCGACCGAGCCGGCGCCCCAGTGGGTGAAGCCGTTGCCGCGGGCGATGAGCCTGACCTGCCTGCCGGTCTCCGCCAGCCGGGTGGCGCAGGCCAGTCCGGCCGGGCCGGCGCCGACCACCGCCACGTCGGCGCGCATCAGGCGCCTCCCGGCGCCTGGCCCGGCCCGCCGGTCGCGACCGCCGCCCCGGCCGGCGCCACGTCGCTGGCGGCCAGCTCCACCGCCTCGTCCACTCGCCCGTCCGGCTCCAGCGCGAAGATGCCCCGGTAGATCCCCTGGTTGAGGAGGAGCTGGCGCGCCTGGTCCCCCCAGACGGTGGCATGCTGCCCCCGCCAGCGCTCCTCCAGGAAGCGCATCAGGCCGCTGAGCGGGTCGACGGCGCGCTCACCCTGCTCACGCCGCTCCGGCGCGCGCTCCCCCGGCGGCTGCTCCCCCGGCGCCCGGCCCTCGCTGAGGACGCCGGCCGCGCGCCACACGCAGAATGCGCCCTGGCAGGGCCCGTAGCCCAGCCGCAGCTTGCGCCGCAGGTCCTCGAGCTCCTCCACGCCCTCGGCCACGGCGGCCCGCACCTGAGCGGTCGTCACCAGCTCACACTCGCAGAGCAGCTCGCCGTAGGCGACCTCGCGCTCGACCCGCGCCAGCGGCGCCGCCAGGCGGTGGTAGCCGTGGTCGGCTCCGGGCAGCGGCTCGCTGGCGGTGCGGCAGGGCGTGGTCACGCCCATGCGCGCGGCGAGCCGGTCGACCAGCGCCTCGGCCATCTGCCGGCAGGTGGTCAGCTTGCCCCCGACGATGCTGAGCATGTTCTCCAGCCCGTCCCGGCTGGCGTGGTCGAGCACGGTGAAGGTGCGGCTCACCGCCCGGGTGTCGGCCACGGCCCCATCGGCCCCGGCGGGCGACGGGCCGGGGCCCGACGAGGGGTCCGCCGACGCGGGCTCGGGCTTGTACAGCGGCCGCGACCCGGCGAAGGCGCGCAGCGCCCGGCCCCCGGAGATCGAGGGCACCAGCTGGGCGCACATGTCGACCATCTTGTCGACCTCGCTGATGCCGACCTCGATGTCGTCCGGGCTCTCCACCTGGACCGAGGTGGTCCCGAGGAGGGCGACCTCGTGCTGGGGCACGATGATGTCGCCGTCGGCCGGCCTGCGCAGGGCGTTGACCACACCGCGGACGTGGCGGCCGGCCATCACCACCATCACGCCCTTGCCAGGGATCATGTGGATCGGCACGCCGGCGAGCCGGCCCACCTCCCCCGCCCAGGCGCCCGCCGCGTTCACCACCCACTCACAGCCGATCAGCAGGTCCTCGCCGCCCACGCGGTCGTGCACCCGCACCGCCACCAGGCGGTTGTCGCGCCGCTCGAAGCCGATCACCGGATGGCGTGCCAGCACGCGGGCGCCGTGCGCCTCGGCATCGGCGGCCATCGCGCGCAGCAGCATCCAGGAGTCGATGCCACCGTCCGGCACGGCATAGGCCATGCGCACGTCCGGGCTGAGCAGCGGCTCACGGCGTCGCGCCTCGGCGGCCGACAGCTCCTCAGCGGGGATGCCGGCGTCGGCGCAGCCCTTCGCGAACTGCTCAGCGTAGGTGTCGTCGTCGGAGGGCAGCAGCACGAACAGCCCGCCGAGGTCCTCGATGGCGTGCGGGGCGATCCGCCGCAGGACCTGGTTCTCCACAATGCACTCGCGGGCGGACTCCTGGTCGCGCACGGCGTAGCGGCCACCGGAATGGAGCAGCCCGTGCCAGCGGCCGGACGTGCCGGTCCCCAGGTCGGAGCGCTCCACCAGGACCGCCCGGATACCTCGCCGGGCGAGGTCGCGCAGCACGGCCACCCCGGTGACCCCGCCGCCGACCACCACCACCTGCGTGTCGAGCCTCACGCCGCCGTACCCCCCTCCTGCCGTGGCTCCGACCCCCCTCCAGTCCCCGGCTCACCCTCCAGCTTGGGCAGTCTCCGGGTAACCAGTCCCTGCTCGACGTACCAACGTACTGTCGCCTCCATCGCCACGCGAAGCGGCGTGTAGCGCAGCCCAAGCTCCCGCTCGGCGCGCGAGCCGTCGTACAGGTGCGGATGACCCACGGTGCGGACCGCCTCGCGGCACAGGATCGGCCGCGTGCCACGGACCCGCGCCAGCGACTCCAGGCACGCCGCCGCGCCCATGGCCACCGACAGCGGCAGCGTGCGGGGACGGTCGGTGAGGCCGGAGATCACCGCGATCAGGTCGATCGCCTCGCGGTTGGAGACGGTCGCGCTGTTCAGCACGTAGCGCTGGCCCGGACGGCCCTTCAGCTCGGCCAGCAGGTGGCCGTTCACGCAGTCCTCCGTGTAGCAGATGCCGAACCGGCTGGGCATGTCGAAGGGCAGCTTCCCGTTCAGGTAGTCGAGGAACACCCTGGCGGTCCCGGTGACCCGGCCCGGCCCCTGCACAGAGCTCGGGTTCAGCGCCACCACCTCGACAGCGGTGAAGCTGAGGGCGACCAGCTCGGCCTCCAGCTTGGAGCGTGCGTACTGGGAGGTGAGCTCCCGCGGCGGCGGGGCGGTCTCGTCGAGCGGGTGGCGCCCGTCGGCGCCGAGGGTCGCGGCCGAGCTGGTGTAGACGACCCGCCGCACCCCGGCGCGCTGGGCCGCCCGCAACAGGCGCCGGGTGCCCTCGACGTTGACCTCATACAGCGGGGCCGGGTCCGGCAGGCAGAGCTGGTTCATGCCGGCGGCGTGGTACACGACCTCGCAGCCGTCGGCCGCGCGGGCCAGGGTCTCCTCGTCAGCGAGGTCACCGAGGGCGAGCTCGACCTCGGGCGTCGGCAGCCGCTCGCGGTCGCCAGGCCGTCGCAGCAGCGCCCGCACCTGCCGGCCCCCGCGCACCAGCCGCGTCAGCAGCAGGCCGCCGACGAACCCGGTAGCCCCGGTGACCAGGACCTTCGAGGTCGCCTGGCCGGTCCTGCCCGGCTCGGTGGGTCCGTCAGCGCTCATCGTCATCGTCCCGCCTTCACCAGGTCACCGAATCGGGCGAAATAGTCGAGGGCCGAGAGCGCGCTGACCACCGCCACGGTCAGCATCGCCCACTCGTCGAGCCGCAGCGTTCCGAGGTCGACGGCTGGGTGCAGGATTGCCAGGGTGATGCCGACGACCTGCACGTTGAACTTGAGCTTGCCCCAGATGGAGGCCGAGATGACCACGTTGGAGCTGGCGGCGATCGCCCGCAGGCCCAGCACGGCCACCTCGCGGCAGACCACCACCAACACGATCCACACGTTGACCACGCCGATGGCCTCCAGCCCGAGCAGCGCTCCGATCACCAGCAGCTTGTCCGCTGTGGTGTCGAGAAAGTTGCCAAGGGCGGTCACCTGATGCCATCGCCGCGCAAGGTAGCCGTCCACGAAATCGGTGAAGGAGGCCACCAGGAACACCGCCGCGGCGAGCTCCGCCGCGTGCTCCCAGCGGTCCTCCGCCACGATCAGCGCGAGCAGCACAGGCACGAGCACGATCCGGAGCAGGGTGATCCGCGTGGAGAACGTCAACCTCCCCATCCCTGATCTCCCTTCGTCCGGAAACGAACCTGCCTGGTAGATCCTACGGTCTCCGCGATGCGCCGCCTACAGTCCGAGTTCCTCGACGCCATGGGCGGCGGCCCGGGCGTGCGCCCGCGCGGTCTCGGCGTCGGGCGCGGCCAGCGCCTGGCCGGCAAGATAGCGGCAATCGTCCAGCGAGTGCCGGGCCAGCAGCAGCCGCACGTCGGGCAGGCTCCCTGGCGCCATCGACAGGCTGGTCATGCCGAGGCCCACCAGCACCAGGGCGAGCAGCGGGTCGCCGGCGGCCTCGCCGCAGACGCCGACCGGCTTGCCGGTGGCCCGGCCCGCCTCGCCCACCCGCGCGACCAGCTCGAGCAGCGCCGGCTGCCACGGGTCCTGGAACGAGGCCAGCTCGCCGACCAGGCGGTCCGCGGCGAAGGCGTACTGCGACAGGTCGTTGGTGCCGATGCTGGCGAAATCCGCCTCGGCCAGCACCGCGCCCGCCCGCAGCGCCGCGGCGGGGATCTCGATCATCACCCCGGCCCGCTCGACCGGCTGGCGCCGGGCGAGCGCGCAGAACCAGCCCGCCTCGGCGGGGGTCGCCACCATCGGGGCCATCACCCAGACCTCCGCGCCAGTGGCCGCCGCGGCGCGGCCGATCGCCTCGAGCTGGTCGGCGAGCACCTCCGGCACGCGGCGCACCGCCCGCAGCCCTCGCTGGCCGAGCGCGGGATTGGGCTCGCCAGGCAGGTTCAGGAAGGCGAGCGGCTTGTCGGCGCCCGCGTCCAGGGTGCGTACGACCACCTTGCCGCCGCCGGCACGGAAGGCCGCGAAGACCTCTTGGTAGGCCTCCTGCTGCTCCTCCAGGGGCGGCGACCCGGCGCGGTCGAGGAAGAGGAATTCCGTGCGGAACAGGCCGACGCCCTCGGCGCCGGCCGCGAGCGCGGGCGCCACGTCGGCGGCGCCGCCGATATTTGCGAGCAGCGCGATCTGGTGGCCGTCGGCGGTGCGTCCCGGGCCGCCCGCCTGGCGGCGCGCCGCCCGCCTGGCCTCTGCCCGTCGGCGCGCCTGGCGCATCTCCTCCTCCGTGGGATCGACCGCGACCTCACCGGTGCCGCCGTCCACGATCACCGGCGAGCCCTCGACCAGCGCGGTCGCGCCGGCGCAGCCGACCACGGCCGGGACGCCGAGCGCCTTTGCGAGGATGGCCGTGTGGCTGGTGGGGCCGCCCTCCTCTGTCACGAAGCCGAGCACCTGGACGGTGTCGAGCAGGGCGGTGTCGGCTGGCGCGAGGTCGCGGGCCACCAGCACGAACGGATGGCCGGGATCGGGCACGCCCGGCACAGGCACCCCGAGCAGGCGGGCCACCGCCCGCGCACGCAGGTCGTCGAGGTCGGCGACGCGGGCGGCCATGTACTCACCGGCGCCGGCCAGGACCGCACGGTAGACGCCGAAGGCCTCCCAGACCGCCCGGGCGGCCGAGCGGCCCTGGCTGGCGAGCTGGCCGACCTGCTCGTCGAGGCCGGGGTCACGGACCATCATGACCTGCGCCTCGAGCACCTCGGCGGCGTCGCCGCGCGCCGCCCGCGCGCGGGTCTCGAGGTCCGCCGCGACCGCCTCCAGGGCGGCTCTGGCGGCCGCGGCCTCGGCGGCCGGGTCCCCGGAGCCGACCGTGCCCTCTGGCGGCTCCGGGACCTCGCCACCCATGACCACAACAGGGCCGATGGCGACGCCGGGGCTCACCCCCACGCCCTTCAGCGGCAGGGCCATGGCCGTCACTTGGCGTCGTGATCGGTGGCGACCACCTTGGCCAGCTCGTCCAGCGCCGCCTCGGCGTCGTCTCCCTCGGCGGCCAGGACGACCTCCTCGCCGCCGCGGACGTCCAGGCCGAGCACGGCCAGGATGCTCTTGGCGTCCACCGGAGGCTTGCCGCCCTTGGCGATGGTGACCTTGACCGGTTGCCTGGCCGCCGCCTGGACGAACAGCGCGGCCGGTCGGGCATGCAACCCGACCTTGGAGCCGACCACCACACGACGCTCTGGCATCGATTGCCTCCCGAGTCCGCCGTCTCCGATGCGTCTGGCGCCAGCCTACCCGCGAACGCGCAACCTGAGCGGCGGAGGGCCGGTCGCCACCCTGGCTCAGCTCTCGGCGAAGATGTCGAGGGGGAGGAAGGCCGACACCACGAAGTTGGGGACGTCGACGACCTCGCTCACCTTCAGGTCGACCGCCACGCTGCAGATGGCGTACGCCTGCTGCCGCGACCAGCCGCCGTGCCGGACCAGGTGGTCGATCATGTTGAGCAGGGCGTTGCGGGCCGCGAGGGTGAGGTCCTCCGGCCGGTTCTCGCCTTCACGCGTGACCGACAGCCCGGTGGTGGCGAAGAACCGGCGCGGCGAGGCCCTTGTGGACGGCGAAGCGGACGTGCAGGGTCGCCCGCATCTCCACGGCGGTGCCACAGGTCTCGCAGTCCCCCTGGGCGAAGTGGGCGTCGCCCGCCGAGAACAGCCCGCCCTCCACGTACACCGGGATGTACAGGCGGGTGCCCGCTCCGAGCTGCTTGATGTCGACGTTGCCCGCGGTCTCCCTGGGCGGGACCGTCCGCAGGGCCTCGCGCGCGATGGTCTCGTCCGCCGGCACGGCGTCGGTGGGGTCGGGCGGGAGCACGAAGCCGCCCCGATCGAGCGCCGCCTGCTCGCGTGCGGTGGTGGCCTCCAGCAGGCCGCGGTCCGGCGCCAGGCCGATCGTGCCCATGAACGGCGCGCCCGGGAGGCGCACACCCGGTAGGTCGCCCGAGGTGGCCCAGCCATCGGCGATCGACCAGCGCGCCATGAACGGCTCGGGGAACTGGTCGCGCAGGAAGCCGAAGCCGGGCACCTGGACGGTGTAGCCGTAGCGGTCCGGCTCGACGTGGAGGATCTCGACCTCGAGGATGTCGCCGTTCTCGGCGCCGTTCACGTAGACGGGCCCGGTGAGCGGATGGACCACGTTGAGGTTCGGTGCGCGCACGGTGTCCAGGGTGGCGGCGGGTCCCATCTGGCCGTCGAAGGCGTCACGGGTGGGCAGGACCACCTCCTCGCCGGGGTCGCAGCGCACCACCGGCGGGATGTCCGGGTGCCAGCGGTTGTGGCCGGTCTCCGGCTGCTCGGCGAGGGTCCTCGAGTAGTCGACCTCGACCTCATGGGTGGCCATGGCCTCTCCTTCGACTGTACGGACGGCCGTTACCAACACGCCCGACCTATGATCCACCTGCCACTCAGAGGCGTCCATCGCACTCCGGGCCACTTGAGGCCCATCCGGAGATCGACGATCAGTCGAGTTAACAAATTACCGCGTATAGAAGTGCGCTTGAATAGCCCCGGCCGATAGTTTATCGTCGTGCGCACACACTCAGCCAGGCGAAGGTCGCTGGAAGGACCCGGGCAACAGAGACGGCCCCGTTGCCGGGGCCGTCGGGCCAGGGCTGCTCACCCTGGCGTGGTGTGCCCCCAGCATACCTCAACGAGAGCGCAAAGGATCGCCGGAAAGGGGCCTTGTGGTCCGCGTCGCAGCCTATGTCGATGGCTTCAACCTGTACTTCGGGCTGAAGGCCAAGCACGGCCGGAAGTACCTATGGCTGGACCTTCAGGCCCTTGCCGCGAGCTTGCTGCGCCCTGGTCAGATTTTGGAGAAGGTCACCTACTTCACCGCTCGCGTCCGCAATGATCGCGAAAGCGAACAACGCCAATCCGACTACCTGGATGCTCTCGTCCACCACAGCCCTCTGGTGACCATCATGAACGGCCACTTCCAAGAGAAGCACCGCCAGTGTTGGCAATGCGGATCTGCTTGGACGGTGTACGAGGAGAAGGAGACCGACGTGAACATCGCCGTCGCGCTTCTTGAGGACGCGGTGCGCGACCGCTTTGACACCGCGCTCCTCATCTCGGCCGACAGCGACTTGTGTCCGGCCATCAGGAGTATGAAACGCCTCCGGCCCGAGAAAAGGATCGTCGCGGCGTTTCCACCTCGACGGCAGTCCGGCGATCTCAAACGGGCTGTTGATGGCTACTTGGCCATCGGTGACGACAAGATTCGTCAGGCACAACTCCCATCAGTGGTCATCACACCAGCTGGGATCTCCCTCCATCGGCCCAAGCACTGGACCTGAGACGGGGCGGACCGATGAACGTATCCGACAGCCGGGTCTCGATGGCGGACATAGCCCGATTGGCCGAGGTCAGGCTGCCCGCCGTGAGCAACTGGCGACGACGGCACCACGAGAGCTTCCCGCGATCCGAGCGTCGAGAAGGTCAGGAGCTGTTCGCTGCCAATGAGGTCGCCGAATGGCTCGATCACCGTAAGATCGCGAAGAACGATCTCAAGGAAAGCGAGCTGCCCGGCATGACCTACGGGGCCCGCTTCCGCAAGAACCTGGGGATCCGGGCGCGGCCCGGCGGCGCAGTCGAAGACGCCCTGTGGCGGGAACTCGACAGGCACCGCGGTGCCACGGACGTCGGCCTGCACGCGGACCTCGTGCTCGGGCTGCTGTACCTGTGCGCTCGGGACCGCGTCCGGTGGGCGGATCTCGTGGCCGCCGCTGAATCCCCTCAGCGCAGCTGGGAGATCGGGGAGTTGCTGGAGGAGGCGAGATGGGCGCACAGGCCCTCTCTGCCGCATCTTCGCCGTGCATTGCCAGCGGCACCTACTGCGTCGGAAGGGCACAAGCGGCTCGGCGAGATCGTTCGGATACTCGACCGAGCGCGGCGCGGCTATGAATCCGATGACAGTCAACCGATATCTGAGTGGGCTGCACGCACCTTCGAATACCTGCTGGCCCGATTCGCCGCTTCCGAAGGCAAGCGCGGACTGGTGGTCTTCACTCCGGCTTCTGTGGTCCGCGTCCTGGTGGAGTCGGTCGCACCATTGTCAGGGGAGAGCGTACTCGACCCGTGCTGCGACTCCGGCGGCTTTCTCGTCGGCGCTGCTCGGTATGTCGAGACGCACGGCGGCCGCTCAGAAGATCTCTCGTTGTCCGGTCAGGCATTCCTGGAGCGGTCTTGGTGGCTGGCCAAGATGAACCTGGAGCTCCACGGCATCGTCGCCGATCTCGCCCCGCATCCGGGCTCTGCTTTACGGGAGGACCTACATGCAGGCAGGCGTTTCGATGTGATCATGACAAACCCGCCGTTCAATCTCTCAAGGTGGAGCAGCCGCGACCCAGCGTCCGATCCGCGGTGGCGCTACGGCCCGCCCCCAGCGGGCAACGGTAATTTCGCGTGGCTGCAGCACGTCGTCTCATCCCTCTCTCTAGGAGGACGGGCGGCGGTGGTGATGGCGAACAGCGCATCGAGCTCCGAACACTTCCAGGAGCAAGCGATACGGGCCGCGATGGTCGAGGACGGCGTCGTTGAGGCCCTTATCGCGCTGCCGCCACAACTCTTCTACTCGACAGCGGTGCCAGTCACCGCTTGGCTGCTCAGGCGGCCGGTCAGAAGGACAGACAGTGAGATCCTGTTCATCGACGCGCGTGCGGTCGGCAGCATGGTCAGTCGCGCCCAACGGATCCTGACCCCGGCCGACGTCCGTCAGATCATCAGCACCTACGACGCTTGGCGTAACCGTCGGGAACAGGGGGGATACGAGGACACCCCGGGATTCTCAGCATCGGTAACCATCCGGAAGATCCGGGAAAACGACTACCGTCTCACCCCGAGTAGGTATGTCGGCACGCCGATCGCCGCCGACACGACCGTCGAGACGGTGCTCGACCTTCGCCGCAAGCTGGCCCGTCTGCATGCCCGATGCGTCGAAGTCGAGGCGATGGCCAACCGGCAACTGAGCAGGATCGACGCGTGGACGCCCTGATAGGGAACGTGCCCGACAGCTGGAAGCCGGCCAGTTTGGCGGAGGTCTCTGACATCCTGGCCGGCCCATCTGGTGCGAGACTCAATTTGGAGAGGCGCACATCGTCGAACGTTCCCGTGGTCTCGCCGAAGGATCTCAGGAATAATCGAATCGCAGAGGATGGCGGTGCGGCAGTCGCCTTCGAATTGGCCAACAAACTGTCGCGCTACCGGCTTGCTCCCGGTGACGTTGTGTGTGCACGGGCGGGTGAGCTTGGGCGCCAAGCGCTGGCAGGTGAGGGACAGGAGGGCTGGTTGCTCGGTACAGGCTGCCTGCGGCTCCGAGTACGTGATCCGATGAGCGCCAACTATCTCACCTACTATCTCGGCCATCCGGCCGTGCGCAACTGGATCACTCACAATGCCACCGGATCGGCAATCTCCAGCTTGAGCACGAAAACGCTGGGCTCGATGCCCGTGGTCGTCCCGCCGGCATCCGTTCAGTCGGCCATCGCCGAAGTACTCGGCGCACTAGACGAGAAGATCGCCATCCACGACCAAATCAGCAGGACCACGGCGGCACTACGCGATTCCGTTCTCGCCCTTCTTATAACTAGCTCATTAGGGATTGCGCAGGTTTGAGGTGAAGTTCCCTGCCGTCAGGCGGGTCGCCAAGTTTTGTCTTCAAGGAACCTCGCTCAAGGCCGAGTGGCTCAAGATTCCGCTCGACAGACACAGCACAGCAGATTGCTTCACTCCGGCGGATCGGGGGTGTCGACCGTCGTCCAGCCGAGGTCGGTCACGATCAGGTGGTCGAGGAAGCGAAGGTCGACCAGGCGCGCCGCGATCGCCACCGCCTCGGTGGCCAGGAGATCCTGGCGGCTCGGGGTCAGGTCGCCCGACGGGTGGTTGTGGGCAAGGGCGAAGGCGACGCCGTCGTTGCGGAGGACCGCGTTCAGCACCTCTCGGACAGGCAGAAGGGAGCGGTCGACCGACCCGTCGGTTAGAGGAACGACCCGCTGGACCCGGTTGCCGGCGTCCAGGATCAGCACGAGCACTCGCTCGCGACGCAGCCCGGCGAGCTCCCGCAGGGCGAAGGTGGCGAGGTCGTCGGGGCGGCGAACGGTCGCGGGAACAGGGCTGCTGCCGAGGTTCCTGCCGAGCTGGAAGGCGGCTAGCAGGGCCGCGGCCTTGGCCTGCCCGACACCCGGTCGCGCGGCCAGCTCCTCTGCCCTGGCGGTCGACAGCCGATCGAGCCCGCCGTACTCGGCGAGGAGCCCTGCGGCCAGCTCGAGCGCGCTCTCGCCCGGGCGTCCCTGCCGCAGGACGAGCGCGATCAGCTCGGCGTCGCTCAGCGCGGCGGCGCCCTTGCGCCAGAGCCGCTCCCGCGGGCGATCGCCCTCGGGAAGGTCCATCACTCGAATCGACATGGCGGCAGGCTAACGCGCCGGCCATCAGGCTGCTTCGCGGTATCCACAGCCTCTGACCTGCGCGAACAGAGGCTGACCAGCACAGCGAGCGGCCCGGGCCATCTTCTGGCCCGGGCCGTTCCGACTGCGTCGGTGGCTACGATTCCTCGTAGGCGGGATAGCCCTCCTGGGTATAGCCGTCGCCGTCCGGCGTGCTCTCGGCCTCGCCGTCGTCGGGGCCCTGCTCCAGCTGCTCGACAGGCTCGCCGCCCATCAAGAGGTCGCCGTTGCCGCCGTCCTCGCCGTAGTAGACGTCGTTGTAGCCCTCGTAGCCGTCGCCGAAGCCCTCCACCGCGTAGCCGGCGGAGGCCGGGGCGCCCGCGAGCACCGGCTGCACGCTGCGGTAGCGCACCATGCCGGTCCCGGCCGGGATCAGCTTGCCGATGATGACGTTCTCCTTGAGGCCGATGAGCTGGTCGCTCTTGCCCTCGATCGCCGCCTCGGTGAGCACCCGGGTGGTCTCCTGGAAGGAGGCCGCCGACAGCCACGACTCGGTCGCGAGCGACGCCTTGGTGATGCCGAGCAGCTCGGGACGCCCGTTGGCCGGTGCGCTGCCCCGCTCGAGCGCCTCGCGGTTGGCTCGCTCGAAACCAGCGCGCTCGACCAGCTCACCCGGGAGCAGGCCGGTGTCGCCGCCCTCCAGGACGGTGACCCGCTTCAGCATCTGCCGGACGATCAGCTCGATGTGCTTGTCGTGGATGGTCACACCCTGTGAGGTGTAGACCTTCTGGACCTCCTCGACCAGGTGCCGCTGGGTGGCGCGGATGCCGAGCACCCGCAGCATCTCCTTGGGGTTCGGCACGCCGTCGATGACCGGCTGGCCGACCTCGATCTGCTGGCCGTCCTCCACCCGCAGGCGGGCGCGGCGCGGCACGATGGTCTGCCACTCCTCGCCCTCGTCAGAGGTGACGGTCACCTGGACGCCCTTGTCGACCTCCTCGATGGCCACGCGGCCGGAGAACTCGGCGATCGGCGTCATGCCCTTTGGCGTGCGGGCCTCGAACAGCTCCTGGACGCGCGGCAGGCCGTGGGTGATGTCCTCGCCCGCGATACCGCCGGTGTGGAAGGTCCGCATGGTGAGCTGCGTGCCCGGCTCGCCGATCGACTGGGCGGCGATGATGCCGACCGCCTCGCCGATGTCGACCAGCCGGTTGGCGGCCAGGCTGCGGCCGTAGCAGAGCTGGCACACGCCGATGGTGGACTCACAGGTCAGCACCGAGCGGCACAGGACCTTCTCGATCCCGTGCTCGACCAGGACGTCGACCACGTCCTCGTCGATCTCGGTGCCACGCTCGACCACCACCTCGCCGCTCGAGGGGTCCTCGACGTCCTCGGCCACCACGCGGGAGACCGCCTGCGTCTCGACCTGGCGCGAGCGCAACCAGTCGTACTGCCCACGCGCGCCCGGCCGCGGCCGGCGCACCGAGATGACGACGTCGATACCGCGCTCGGTGCCGCAGTCGTCCTCGCGCACGATAACGTCCTGCGTGACGTCGACCAGCCGCCTGGTGAGGTAGCCGGAGTCCGCCGTGCGCAGGGCGGTGTCGGCCAGTCCCTTACGAGCGCCGTGGGTGGAGATGAAGTACTCCAGCACCGACAGGCCCTCGCGGAAGTTGGCCTTGATCGGCCGCGGGATGATGTCGCCCTTGGGGTTGGCGACCAGACCACGCATGCCGGCGATCTGCCGCACCTGGGTCATGTTCCCGCGCGCGCCCGAGGTGGCCATCATGTAGATGGGGTTGAACGGCTCCTGCCTGAACCGGTCCTCCATGTCCTCGCGGACCCGCTCGGTGGCCTCGGTCCAGATCTCGATGAGCTCCTGGCGCCGCTCGTCGTCGGTGATGATGCCCTTGCGGAACTGGCTCTCCACCTTCTCGGCGCGCTTCTCGAACTCGTCGAGGATCTCCTGCTTGTGCGGCGGCTTGAGCACGTCCTGGATCGACACGGTCACGCCGGCGCGCGACGCCCAGTGGAAGCCGAGGTTCTTCAGGTTGTTCAGCACCTCGGCGGTCATGGTCTGGTCGTAGCGGTCGGCGATCCGAGCCACCAGCGCCGAGATCTCCTTGGACTGCAGCGTGTCGTTGATGAACGGGAAGTCGTCCGGCAGCGCCTCGTTGAACACCAGGCGCCCGACGGTGGTCTCGATCTTGCGATCGCCGTCGAGGTCCTCGAGCTTGCCCTCGGGCAGCCGGACGAGGACCGAGTCCTGGAGGCCGACCGACTTGAAGTCGTACCCCATGATCGCCTCGGCCACCGACGAGAATGTCGGAAGGACCGACGAAGCGCTGGCTTCGCCGGAGCTTTTATTGGAGCCCTTCTTGGACTTTCCATTCGCCGAAGGCGTAGGCGCCTTGTACGTCAGGAAGTAGACGCCGAGCACCATCTCGTGGGTGGGCACGGCGATCGGGCGGCCGTTGGCCGGCGAGAGGATGTTGTTGACCGACAGCATCAGCACCCGCGCCTCGGCCTGAGCCTCGGCCGACAGCGGCACGTGCACCGCCATCTGGTCGCCGTCGAAGTCGGCGTTGAACGCCTTGCAGACCAGCGGGTGGATCTGGATGGCCTTGCCCTCGACCAGCACCGGCTCGAACGCCTGGATGCCGAGGCGGTGCAGGGTGGGCGCGCGGTTCAGCAGCACCGGGTGCTCGCGGATGACCTCCTCGAGCACGTCCCACACCTGCGGCCGCGAGCGCTCGACCATGCGCTTGGCCGACTTGATGTTCTGCGCGTAGGAGAGGTCGACAAGCCGCTTCATCACGAACGGCTTGAACAGCTCCAGCGCCATCTGCTTGGGCAGGCCGCACTGGTGGAGCTTGAGCTCGGGGCCGACCACGATCACCGAGCGGCCCGAGTAGTCCACGCGCTTGCCGAGCAGGTTCTGGCGGAAGCGGCCCTGCTTGCCCTTGAGCATGTCGGACAGGCTCTTGAGCGGCCGGTT
>WNGA01002371.1_pt1 | contig 46145 bp, 46 predicted proteins | sample 5400061 | NCBI WGS metagenome assembly WNGA01 (sample SAMN13153366, study PRJNA577476) | soil metagenome | isolation source: 100 cm soil or saprolite under grassland replicate 2 | place: USA:California | collected 2016-06-15
TTTCGCCTGCGATCACCACGGGACAGTCGTCCTCCTGTAGCGTGCACCACGGGTCCTCCTTCCGGGTCGGGATGCTGTCCAGCGCCCAACCTTGGGAGAGGACCTCATGTGTTCAAGCACCTACGGGGAGTTATTAGGCCGGTCCGACCGCACGACTCCGTGCCGACCCGACCCGGCGACCCGTCAGGCAGGGCGGTTGACCCCAGGCCCCCGGGAACGCTCGAACGACGATCCGGTACGCTGGCTGGACCATGCAGTTCGCGCGCGCCCAGGTCTTCTTCGCGCACCCCGACGACGCCGAGTTCGGGTTCGGCGGCACCGTCGCCCGGTGGGTCCAGGAGGGCACCGAGGTCCATTACGTGTGCGCCACCGACGGATCGGCAGGCTCGAACGTGCCGGGCGAGGACCGCGAGTTCATGCGGCCGATCCGCAAGCGGGAACAGGAGGCCGCCGCCGAGGTCCTAGGGGTGGCCAGCGTGACGTTCCTGGGATTCACCGACGGGGAGCTCGAGCTGAACCTCGACCTCCGTCGCGCCGTGACCCGCGAGGTCCGCCGCCGGCGGGCCGACGTGCTGGTCGCTCCCGACCCGGCCCGACTGTGGAACCGCGGCCGCGACTACGTGAACCACCCCGACCACAAGGCCATCGGCGAGGCCGTCCTGTCTGCGGTCATGCCCGACGCGCCGACCCGCGTGCAGTTCGCCGAGCAGATCGAGGAGGGCCTCGAGCCGTTCGAGGTCCCCAACCTGTGGCTGTCGAGCGAGGAGGCCGACACCTACGTCGACGTCACCGAGTTCGTCGAGATGAAGCTGAAGGCGCTGGCCGCCCACGAGTCGCAGGTGAAGAACCTGCCCTACGAGGAGTGGGTCCGCCGCCGGGCCGCGGAGCTGGGGACGGCGGCTGGGATGGAATTCGCGGAGGGGTTCCGGACGTTCTCGTTCGCCGACCGGAACCGGTCCGCGGACGAGAGCACGGAGCAGGGCTGATGAACCCCGACGACCTCGAGCCCGACGACCTCGACCCCGACGACGCCTCGGCGCCCGGCGGCGGCGGCGGCGACGGCGACGACGACGAGGAGGCGCGCGCGCTCGACCCCCGCGAACGAGAGGACATCGAGTCCGACCTCGAGGACCTCACCGACATGCGGGTCGTGTTCGAGCCGCAGGGCGTGCGCGGCGTCGTGATCGCCTGTCCCGATTGCGGCTCGAACCACTACTACGACTGGGACCTCCTCAAGGAGAACCTCGAGCACATGCTGGAGTTCGGCGAGCCCCAGATGCACGAGCCCGCGTTCGAGCCCCGCGAGGAGGACTACGTCCAGTGGGACTACGGCAAGGGCTACATCGACGCCCTGGCCGACGCCGGCGTCGAGCGGGTCGGGCCCGTGGAGCTGAAGGCCTGCCCGTGGTGCGAGACCCCGCTCGAGGAGGCGTTCGCGTTCTGTCCCCGGTGCGGCCGCCACCTGGCCCCGGCCCGGCTGTTCCGCCAGCTCGTCGACGGCGGCATGGACGAGCGCGAGGCCCGCGCGACGCTCACCCGCGCCGGCTTCGAGCCCCTGTAGATCGACTTCGCTCTGGCGCTGATCCCCCTTTGGAGGGCCGGACCGCGGGCAACTAGGCGGTTGGGTCGGTCCAGCCAGGGGCAAGCTGGAGCGACTGAGCGATCCGTTCGATCCGACCGATAGCATCCTCCGAGGCAGCCGGTCCATGCCACTCGACAACCCAAACGCACCTGTCTGCGAGGCAGACCTTTCGCTCGCGGAACGCCCACCCCGGGTTCTGGGCATCGTCATGCCATTCGGTCGGTCTTCTAGCGACCGTCGTCGACGACTCGGCGGGGTTCCACTCAATAGGGTCGTCAGCCGGGTACCAGAGGAGCAGCACTTCAACGACGGCGGCTGAAGGGCCGAGCTTCTCGGAGGCTCCTCCTCCACTGTTCGGACCCGGTGACGTGTAGTCGAAGACATACTCGGCGTTCGTTACGTGCGTGCTGAGGACACCGGCTTTCAGTTTCGGGTCTGGCTCGGAACGGCTCGTGGACACGTGCCAGCCTGATGGAATCGGGAAGCTCCAGGGCACTTCGTTGGAGACGAAGAGCGGGGGGGCCGGAGCGACAGCCGGTCCCGTGCAGCTGACGATTAGGACGGCGAAGACCGAAAGAACGGCTTCGAGGCGCATCGTCACACAAAGAAATACACCGCACGACCGCAGAACGTTCCCGGCCGGTATTCTTCGGCGGGCCGTCTACGCAGACGGATGACGAACCGCGGCTCGAAGGAGTGGGGTGCGGCCGTTTGAGGGGAGGAGGCCGTGCTTGACGTCGACGGGTGATCAGGCGCGGGCTGGCGCACGCTTGGGGCGCTCGAGAATGCACTCGTCGGGTGACTTGTCCGGACGGAGTCCCTTGTAGCTCGGTGCCCGGAGCTTGCCGCCGGCCGTCATCTGGAGGAACTCGACCTCGCAGACCAGGGCCGGTTCCACGAAGCGGGCGCCCTTGATCCTCCTGAGCTCCGGTTCGTCGATCGGGGGATCCTTGCGCTGCAACGGTTCCAGCCTGGCCATGAGGTCGGCGAGCATCCGGTCCGTGAAGCCCGTGCCGACCTGGCCGATCCACCGCAGCTCGCCGTCGTCGTACGCGCCAACCAGCAGCGCGCCGAAAGAGTTCGTCCGTGAGCCGGTTCCCGGCGTCCAGCCGAGGATCACGCAGTCCTGGCGGTTCAGGAGCTTGATCTTCCGCCAGTCGCCGGTCCGCCGGCCGGGGCGGTAGATGCTCCCGAGCTTCTTGGCCACCACGCCCTCGAAGCCGTTCTCGCGCGCGGCGGCGGCGAGCGGCTTCCCCTCGCCGTCGACGTGGTACGTGGTCAGCACGCGGTGTCCGGGGACGATCAGCGGCTCCAGCAGCTCGTGGCGGCGTTCCAGGGGCAGCTTCGTGACGTCCTGGCCGTCGAGCCACAGGATGTCGAACACGTACACCTCGACCGGGATCTTCTTACGGGCCCGGTCGATGTCCGCCGGAGAGGACAGATTGATGCGCTGCTGGAGCCGCTCGAACGACGGGCGGCCCTCGTCCATCGCGACGATCTCGCCGTCGAGCACGGCGCTCATCTGGGTGACGTACTCGTGCACGGTGGCCAGCTCGGGGTACTGCGCGGTCTGGTCCCGGCCGGAGCGTGACACCAGCCGCGTGGAGTCCATGTCGATCTCGATCAGCGTCCGCACGCCGTCGAGCTTCGGCTCGAACCGCCAGCCGGGGTGGTCGAACGGCTGGTAGCCGCCCTCCGCCATCATCGGCTGGAACACGCCCCGCGGCGTCGAGCCCTCGGTGATGAGCTCCGGCTTCGACAGGAACACCAGCCAGTCGGTGGCGGTCTTCACCAGGTGGAACTCGGCGCCGCGGTACCGCTCGCCGTGGAGCCGGAACGTGACCTTCTTGTCGGTCCACTCGAGCGCCTCGTAGGTCCCCGCGTCGAAGATCCGGACCGGCCCCGCCCCGTAGTGCCCCTCGGGGATCACGCCCTCGAACGAGCCGTACTCGAGGGGGTGGTCCTCGACGTGCACGGCAAGGTGCTTCTCGCCCTTCTTCACCGGCAGGCCCCGGGGGACCGCCCACGACACCAGCACGCCGTCGCGCTCGAGCCGGGTGTCGTAGTGCAGCCGGGTGGCCCGGTGCTTCTGGATCACGAACGAGTCGCCCCGCGGCTTCCTCCGCCTCGAGGGCCCGGGCTCGGGCGTGGCGGCGAGGTCGCGCTTGCGGAGGTACTCGCCGAGCTCCGGGTCCTTCGAGCGGGCGATGACCTCCTCGCTGGTCTCGCGCCGCTTCGGCCGCGTCCTGGTGGCGGCCGCCGGCGCCGTCGTGGAGGTCTTCGCCGTCGTGGAGGTCTTCGCCGTCGTCGAGGCTGCCGGCGCCGGCGGGGGCGGCGGGTTCGGCACGTGGCTCTTGATCCGGCCCCGGTCGCGCTGGATCACGCCCGGGAGCGGCGGCGCCTTCGACAGGTCGACGCCGAGGGCCTTCATGGCCGGCGCGAGGTCCTGCCGCTCCTCGATCACCGGCCGGAACAGGTCGCCGACCCGCTTCCACCGCCGGAACGCGTTGTCGATGCGAAAGTCGCCGGGCTTCACGCCGCGGGCGACCTCGGCCCACGTGAGCGGCGTCGAGACCGTGGCGCCGGGCTCCGGGCGCATCGAGTACGCCGCGGCGATGTTCGCGCCGCTGCGGTTCATGTTGTGGTCGATGAAGACCTTGCCGGTCCGCCGCCTGATCTCCCACTGCATGGTCACGCGGTCGGGGTCCGCCCTGGTGATCATCGCGCCGACCAGCCGGACGAACTCACGCACCTCGTCGTGGGTGAACCGCGCCTCGACCGGGACGTAGACCTGGATGCCGGTTGCGCCGCTGGTCTTCGCGTACCCGTCGAGGCCGAGCGCCTCGAGCGCCGCGTGCACGTGCCGCGCGACCACGAGCACGTCCGTGAACGGTGCTTCCATCGGGTCGAGGTCGAAGAACGCGTAGTCGGGGTACTCGTAGGAGTCGCACCGCGAGTGAAGCGGGTGGAACTCGATGCACCCGAGGTTCGCCATGAACAGCAGCCCGGCGACGTCGTCGACCATCAGGTAGTCGATGCGCTTGGGCCGGCCGCGCTCGTCCGCGCCCTCGACCGGGCACCGCCGCATCCAGTCCGGCGTGTGCGACGGCGCCGACTTCTCGTAGAAGTGCCCGCCGGTGATGCCGTTCGGCATCCGCTTCATCGTCAACGGCCGCCCGGCGAGGTACGGCAGGATGTACTCGGCGGCGTTGTAGTAGTAGGCGATCAGGTCGCCCTTCGTGTAGCCCTCCTCGGGCCAGAAGATCTTGTCGAGGTTGGACAGCCGCAGCTCCCGCCCGTCGGCCTCCATCCACCAGTGCTGCCCCCGCTTCTCCGCCGGCAGAGCGCGCGGGAACTTCACGGTGAACGGCGTCGGCGACGTCGGAGCCTTCGCTCGGGTCGGCATGGCAGAGGAGATGGTAGATGCCCCGGCGACCCGGCCAATCGGCGGTCGGGGCGGCGTTGGGGCGTTCAGGGAGGTCGTGCGGGCCTCAGGTCCGGACCAGCGCCACCTGCTTGTCGCCCACCCAGCCGGTGCGGAAGCCGGCCTCGCAGTAGCTCAGGTAGTACGTCCACATCCGGCGGAAGCGCCGGTCGAAGCCGAGCGCCTGCACCTGGTCGGCGGCCGCGGTGAACCGGCGGTTCCACTCCGCCAGCGTCAGCGCGTAGGACGAGCCGATCTCGCGGTCGGATTCCCACCGGAACCCGGCCCGCGCGGTCAGGCGGCGCAGCACGGAGACGGCCGGGATCCGCCCGCCGGGGAAGATGTACGCCATCACGAAGTCCTCGTGGCGGCGATGGGTCGGCCAGTGTCGCTCGGCCACCGTGATCGACTGCATCGCGAACCGCCCACCGGGACGCAGGGCGCGCGCCACGGTCCGCAGGTACCCCGGCCACCGCCGCTCGTCGATCGACTCGATCATCTCCACGGACACCGCGCGGTCGAACGTTCCGGTGATCTCGCGGTAGTCCTGCAGCAGCACCTCAACCCGGTCGGCGACGCCCGCCCGCTGCGCGGCCTGCCGGGCGAACTCGGCCTGCTTCCGGGCGATCGTGATCGTGGTCACCCGGCACCCGAGTTCCTGGGCCGCGTACACCGCGAACGAGCCCCAACCGGTCCCCGTCTCCAGCACGTGGTCGCCGGGCCGGATCTGCGCGTCCTCGGCCAGCAGCCGGCGCTTCCTGTCCTGGGCCGCCTCGAGCGTCTCGTCGCTGTCCTCGAACACGGCCGAGGAGTACGTCATGGAGTCGTCGAGCCACAGCGCGTAGAACTCGTTGCCGAGGTCGTAATGCTCCCGCATGGACCGCACCCCGTCCGGCCTCGGGCGGCGCAGCCGGTCCCACGCCCGCGATGCCGGTTCGCGCAGCCGCCCGACCGGCGTGTCGAGCCACGCCTCCGTGTTCCGGATCATCAGCTCGAGGAAGGTGGGGAGGTCGGGCGAGTCGAAATCGCCGTCGAGGAAGGCCTCGGCGAGGCCCAGGGCGCCGCGCCGGACCAGCCGGCCCGCCAGCCCCGGCCGATGCACCACGATCTCCGCGGCGGGCCCGGGCGAGGATCCTCGGAGGAACCGCCGGCTTCCGTCCGATAGCTGGACCTCCAGTGACCCGGTCTTCACCAGGAACCCCAGCCGCGACGCGACCGGCCTCGTCTCGGGGACCGGCCGCAGCGCGGCGCCCGCGTCCGAGGGGGCGCGCGGGTGCGGTGGGGAAGGGGAGGGCGTCGCGCTCATCGGGTGCAACTTCCCACATCCCGGCCGTCCGCGCGCGCGGGCGGACTCGATGTCCGACCCACGCGATACGAATGCGCAGGTCGGAGCCACCGGCCGCGTAGAATCGATGCCCGCCCCTCGACGGGCGGACGCTCACGTCGAAAGGACGACCATGCCCAGGACCATGTGGAAGGGGGCCATCTCTTTCGGGCTCGTCTCGATCCCCATTCGGGTGTTCCCGGCGACCGAGGAGAAGACCCTCCGGTTCAACCAGCTGCACGACAAGGACGGCGGCCGCATCAAGTACCAGCGGGTGTGCTCGGTGGACGGCGAGGAGGTGCCGTTCGAGCACATCGTGAAGGGCTACGAGTACGAGAAGGACCACTACGTGATGCTCGACGACGAGGACTTCGACGCGGTCCCGGTGGCGTCCTCGCGGGCCATCGACATCGTGCAGTTCGTCGACCTCACCGAGATCGACCCGATCTACTACAAGAAGACCTACTACCTGGTCCCCGAGGAGACCGGGGTGAAGGCCTACACGCTGCTGCGGGAGGCCATGTCGGACTCCTCGAAGGTCGGGATCGCCAAGGTGTCGTTCCGGGACAAGGAGCACCTGGCCGCGCTGCGTTTCAAGGACGAGGTGTTCGTCCTCGAGACGATGTACTGGCCCGACGAGATCCGCGAGACCGAGTTCGAGGAGCTCCAGCAGCCGGTGAAGCTCCGCCCCCAGGAGGTCCAGATGGCCCAGGCGCTCATCGAGAACCTCACCGAGGACTGGGAGCCGGAGCAGTTCAAGGACGAGTACCGCGAGGCGCTGATGGGCATCGTCGAGAAGAAGGCCGCCGGCGAGGAGATCGTCGTTGCGGAGCCCCAGGAGGAGGCCAAGGTCGTCGACCTCATGGAGGCGCTGAAGGCGAGCGTCGACGCGGCGAAGAAGCAGCCGTCCAAGGCCAAGCCGAAGAAGGCCGCCGCCTCGGGGTCCGGCACGCGCACGAGGAAGAAGGCGGCGGCCGGGTAGGTCGTGTTCGGCCGCAAGCGAAAGCACCGGACCCACCTACTCGGGTGGCACCCTGAGACGTTCGTGTGCTCGCGCCGCGGCCACGTCACGCCGGCCGCGCTGGTCGAGCGGCTGCGCCCCGAGGACGCCGGGCTGGGCGTCGACCTGCCCGACGGGCGGCGCATGGCCCGGTGCACGCGGTGCGACGTGTGGATCTCGACGACGCCTCCCGACCGGCCGGTGCGCGAGACCCTGCCGCCGGTGAAGGAGATGAAGGTTCCCCGGCGGGGGAAGCCGCTGCGGGAGGCCCTCATCCTCCGGGTGATCGCGCTGGACCGCGGGTTCCACTGCGTGCTGTTCGGGCTGCTGGCCGCGCTGCTGATCGTGATCGAGCTGAACCTCGCGGACCTCAAGCACCAGGCGTCGGACCTCATCGGCAGCGTGACGGGGGAGACCGGCCAGGGAGCGAGCCAGGGGATCATCTCCCGCGAGCTGGACAAGCTCCTGCACCTCCACAAGGGGACCCTGGTGGTGCTGATCGTCACGGCGATCGCCTATTGCGTGGTGGAGGGCGTGGAAGCCGTGGGGTTGTGGCGGGAGCGCAGGTGGGCCGAGTACCTGACCGCGATTGCCACGGCCGGGTTCCTCCCGTTCGAGATCAAGGAGCTCATCGACCGGGTGACGGTCCTGCGCGTCGGCGCTCTCGTCGTGAACGTCGCCATCCTGGCCTGGCTGCTTTGGCGAAAGCGCCTGTTCGGCCTGAACGGCGGCGTCAAGGCCCTCGAGGCCGAGCAGGAGGAGGTCGACCGGGAGGCCCTCTTCGGCGCCCCGAAGCAAACGGGCGCCGTCGTCACTCGCTGACCTCGGCGCCGACACCCCTCCTCGAGGGTAATGGGGGCGCGCGTCACTCCCCTCACGTGTCGGAGATCACCGCGAGATGGTGCTCGGCGCACCGGACTCGCCTCCGGCACGGGCCTAGCGTGCACCTATCGAACGAACGCCACCGAGAGGAGGCCGAGATGAGCGCCAGTGCAGAGACGATTCGGTTCCCGGGCAAGGGATCCGGCCATCGGAGGCAGTGGTACGCGGTCGCGGCGGTCCTCGTGGTGGCCGCGGTCGTGATCGCGACGCTCATGATCGTGAGCTCGAGGAACACCGCCACCACGTCACCCGACCGGGTCGCCCCGGCCACCCACCAGCAGGCCACCAACACGAGCGGCGGGGCGGTGGCGCCGCGGACAACCGTTCGGCAGGTCGGCGGGACGAGCATCTACCGGTACCACCCCCTGCCGGGAGTGAACTCGGCGTTCGAGCTGATCGAGCCGCCGGCCATCGGCGGTGCGAGCCACGGCACCGTCGACCCCCGCGTCGGTGGATCGGGCGACTACCAGTACCACCTCCTGCCCTAGACCCGAACGACGACGAGGACGACCCCGGGGCCGGCGGGAGACCGCCGGCTCCTTCGCGTGTTCCGTGTGTGGTCAGACGCTGGTCACCCGCAGGCCGGGAACGTCGACATAGTCCTCGTCCTGGGTGACCACGGGGATCCTGAGTGCCATGGCTGTCGCTGCGATCCAGGAATCGTTGACCGGCATACGTTGGCCGCTGTCTCGGAGCAGGATACGAAGCATGGCCCAGGCCTCGGCCACGGATTCGTCGATGGGATGGGCTCCAGCACCAGCGCACGCGTCAGTGTGGCCAGGCGGCGATCACGGATCTCCACATGCTGCTCTGCCCGCGAGCCTCGTTCTCCGCGTGGAGATGAATCCCGGTGGTCACGAAGACGCCAACATCCGTCGGTACCGAAGTCATCTCGGAACGAGCAGGCGACTACCAGCGCAACCCGCAGTGGAGCCTCCTCCTCGACCAGCTCTGGGTGACGTAGGCGAGCGCGGACAGGCGTTCGTGACTCATGTGCCGGCCTCGTAGACCGGATAACGCTGCCTCCCGTCGGTCGCCGATTTCCCGCGAAAGTGCTGGTTAGCACGACGGAAACGAACTTGTAACTCGCCGGAAACGACGGCGAAACGGTCGGGAAACCTCGGTCGCCTACAACTCTCGGGACCGGTTGCGACGACCCCGAAGGAGGAGGTGCCCGTGCCCAAGATCGACAGTGGCGACACCGCGTGGATGCTGGCCTCGGCGGCCCTGGTCATGTTCATGACGCCGGGCCTGGCGTTCTTCTACGGCGGCCTGGTCCGCGCGAAGAACGTCCTGGCCACGGTGATGCAGTCATTCATCGCCCTCGCGCTCGTCAGCATCGTGTGGACGGTGATCGGCTACACGCTGGCCTTCGGGCCGGACAAGGGCGGGATCATCGGGGGCCTGAAGTACCTCGGGCTTGCCCACACGGGAGCCACGGCGGTGAGCTTCGCCCCGACCATCCCGTCCAGCGTGTTCATGGTGTTCCAGATGATGTTCGCCGTGATCACGCCGGCCCTGATCACCGGCGCGTTCGCCGAGCGGATGAAGTTCTCCGGCTGGCTGCTGTTCCTCACGTTGTGGTCGATCCTCGTGTACTCGCCGCTGGCCCACTGGGTGTGGGGCGGCGGGTTCCTCGGGATCGGGCACCTCGGGGCGCTCGATTTCGCGGGCGGCACCGTGGTCCACATCAACGCCGGCGTGGCGGCCCTGGCCAGCGCGATCTACCTGGGGAAGCGGCGCGGGTTCGGCACCGACGCGTTCCGTCCGCACAACGTCCCGCTGGTCATCCTGGGCGCGAGCGTCCTGTGGTTCGGGTGGTTCGGGTTCAACGCCGGCTCGGCGCTGGCGTCGAACGGCCTGGCCGGCAGCGCGTTCGTGGCCACGCAGCTCGGGACGGCCGCCGCGGTGTTCGGGTGGCTCATCCCGGAGTGGATCAGGCACAAGCGGGCGACCACGGTGGGGGCGGCCACGGGGGCCGTCGCCGGCCTGGTGGCGATCACCCCGGCCTCGGGGTTCGTCTCGCCGATGGCGGCCATCGCCATCGGGCTCGCGGCCGGCGCGATCTGCTTCTTCGCCGTGAACCTGAAGTTCCGGTTCGGCTACGACGACTCGCTCGACGTGGTGGGCGTGCACATGGTCGGCGGGATCGTCGGCGCGCTGCTCACCGGCGTCTTCGCGTCGATCGCGATCAACCCCGCCGGGGCCTCCGGATCGCTGGCGCAGTTCGGGAAGCAGGCCGTGGCGGTCGGGGTGACGATCGTGTTCTCGTTCGGCATGACCATGCTCCTGCTCAAGGTGTCCGACCTCCTTGTGGGCTTGCGAGTGAGCGAGGAGGATGAGGCGGCCGGCCTGGATCTGTCCCAGCACGCGGAGGCGGGCTACACCTTCGCCGAGCGCGGCGGGGCGCTGATCCAGTCGCCGGTGCACGAGGCGGCCGCCATCACCCGGACCGCGGCCGACGATGTCGCCGTACTGGACGACGCGAGGGAGTGATCGAGTGAAGCTCGTCACAGCGATCATCAAGCCGTTCAAGCTCGACGAGGTGAAGGAGGCCCTGCGGTCGGTCGGGATCAATGGCATGACCACGACCGACGTGCAGGGGTTCGGCCGGCAGCGCGGCCACACCGAGGTGTACCGCGGCGCGGAGTACCAGGTCGACTTCGTGCCGAAGGTGAAGATCGAGGTGGTGGCCGACGAGGACCAGGTCCAGCAGGTCGTGGACGTGATCCTCAAGACCGCGCGGACCGGGAAGATCGGCGACGGGAAGATCTTCGTCCTGCCGGCCGAGCAGGTGTACCGGATCAGGACGGGAGAGGCGGGCCCGGACGCGATCTGACGTGAGCAACGTCGCTGCTGGACCGGCGCCGGCTTCCGACAGGCCGGCGCCGGTCCTTCGGCTGGTCGAGGGCCTGCGCTCGCTCGACCGGGCGTACTCGCGGGGGCACCACGGGCGATGGTCCGCCCGGCGGCGCGCGCAGCTGGTCGATGAGTGCCTGGTCCGGCTATTCCGGTCCTCCGGTGTCCCGGACGGGGTCGCGCTGGCCGCGGTCGGCGGGTACGGGCGCGGGGAGCTGGCGCCGGCGTCCGACATCGACCTGCTGCTGGTGCACGAGCTGCGCGACGGGCGCGTCGTGCGGGAGCTGGCCGAGCGGCTGCTGTACCCGCTGTGGGACGCCGGGTTCGACGTCGGGCACGGCGTGCGGACCGTGAAGGAATCGATGGCGCTCGCCGCGGAGCGGTTCGACGTGGCGACGGCGATGCTCGACGCGCGGCTGCTGGACGGCGACGCGGCGCTGTTCCACTCGATGCGCGAACGCCTGTGGGAGTGGTCCAGGAAGCCCCGGACGGCATGGGTCGACCGGCTGCGAGCCGCCGCCGACGTGCGCCGGGCGCGGTTCGGCTCGGCGTCGCAGCGCCTGGAGCCCGACGTGAAGGAGGGCTCCGGGGGGCTGCGGGACATCAACACGCTGGGGTGGCTGGCGCCGGCGGTGGTGGGCGACGGCGGGATCCGTGGCCTGGAGTCGGCGGGATTCCTTCGGACGGCCGAGCGCGAGGCCCTGGAGGCCGCCCAGGAGTACCTGGTGCGGGTGCGGAGCGCGCTGCACCTGGAGGCGGGGAAGAAGGTCGACGTGCTGCGGCAGGATCTCCAGCCGCAGCTGGCGTCGGACCTGGGGTTCTCGGACGAGCCGGGGCTGCCGGCGCCCGACGGGCTGATGCGCGCGGTCTTCGAACACGCCCGTGACGTGGAACACATCGGCGCGCAGGTGTTCGACCGGGTCGCGCGCGGGGCCGCGTCCGCGGCCGCGGTGCCGGGGGTGAGCGGGACGCCCGAGGCCGTGATCGCCGCGTTCGCCCAGGCGGCGTCGCGCGGCGACTCGGTGCCGCCGGCCGACCTGGACATGGTGGACGCGGCCAAGCTCCCTGAGGTCGTGGAGTGGACCCCCCGCGTGCGCGACGCGTTCCTCGAGATCCTGCGGGCCGGCGAGCCGGGCGTCGGGGCCCTGGAGGCGCTCGACCGGGCGGAGCTGCTGGAGCGGTTCCTTCCCGCCTGGGGGGCGGTGCGGTGCCGGCCCCAGCGTGATCCGTATCACCGGTTCCCCGTCGACGTGCACCTGCTGGAGGCCCTGGCCGAGGTGTCGCGGCTGTTGCGGGGGCAGGCGCCGGCCGACGACCCGGTGGCCTCGCGCGCCGCGGCGGCGGTAGGAGATTCGGTGGACGGGCTGCTGCTGGGCGCCCTGCTGCACGACATCGGGAAGACCGGCCACGGCGGGCACTTGGCGGCGGGATCCACGATCGCCGGCCGGGCGCTCGACGCCATGGGCCTGCCGGAGGAGACGCGCGACCTGGCACAGTTCCTGGTCGCGAACCACCTGCTGCTGCCAGACACCGCGACCCGGCGGGACCTCCAGGACGAGGACCTGGTGCTGAGCGTGGCCGCGCAGATCGAGACCGAGGAACGGCTGGCCGCGCTGTACCTGCTGACGGTGGCGGACGCGTCGGCGACGGGGCCGCATGCCTGGACGCCGTGGCGGGCGACGCTCGTTCGGGAACTGGTGGCGAAGATCCAGCACGCGTTGGAGCGCGGCGAGATGGGCCACGAGGCGGCCGTGCGGCTGGGGGAGCGGGCCGAGGCGATCCGGGCGGCGGTCCGGGGCCAGCCCATCGGTGAGATCGAGCGCTTCCTGGTGCGGATGCCGAGGAACTACCTGCTGTCGGTTCCGCCGGAGCGGGCGGCCCGGCATTTCCCCCTGGTCTCGGCGCCCCTCGGGGCCGTCGAGGTCCGGGCGCTGCACGAGCCCGGTGCGCGCCCGGGCACGTACGGGCTGGCGGTCGTTGCGAGGGACCGCCCGGGCCTGCTGTCGCGCATCGCGGGAGCGCTGGCCCTGAGCGGCTTGTCGATCCTCAGCGCCCAGGTCTTCACCACGGAGGACGACGTGGCGGTCGACCTGTTCGAGGTCGAGGGCGGGTTCCACGGCGACGTCGACGAGGACCGCTGGCGGAAGTTCCGCTCGACGCTCCGCAAGAGCGTCGAGGGCCGCCTGTCACTGGAGTATCGGGTCGCGGAGAAGCGCGGCTACTACCCGGCGCCGAGGGCGGGCATCCCGACCAAGGTCACCGTCGACAACCGCGCGAGCGACTTCTTCACGATCATCGAGGTGGCGACCGCCGACCGCATCGGCCTGCTGTTCGACATAACGAGGACGCTGACCGACCTCCAGCTCGACGTCCACATCGCCAAGGTCGCCACCTACGGCGACCGCGTCATCGACGCCTTCTACGTCCGCGACGTGGTCGGCCGCAAGATCGAGGACGCCGACCACGAACGCGAGATCGTTACCGCGCTGCGAGCTCGAATGGCCGACTGACGCAGCGGATCACGGACCGATCAATCGGCAGTGCGTGAACGCCTGGCCCTGTGCAGCGAGCACGGGGAATCGCCTGAGGAAATCGCGATACGGCAACCGAACGTGGTCAGTCATCCTGGGCTGCAGCATGAGACGACTGCCCTCCAGGCGGTAGAAGTCGCGGGTCACTGAGACCGTGGCTCCTTGGCGGCTGGCATTCGTCACGAGGACGAATCCGTTCTCGCAGCTCACTCCTTCGGCGCCCGTGCCGACGCTGGCGCCTGAAGACAGCAGGCTCTGCCACCGCGGAGGACCGATGATGGGCGGCTTCAGTGCGACCGGCACGAGCCGGCCGGGTGCGCTGCGCCAGGTGAATAGGGCGAAGAAGTCATAGCTGGCTCCTGGGGTCACGTTCACGATGACCTGTGGCGCGACTCCAGGATCGAGGGTCGCGATCCCGATGAGCACCGGCGGGTCGAGAACCACCGGCCCCAGGTGCGCCAGAGCCAATCCGTTGGCCGTCGAGGCTCGCAGGAAGTACTGACAGTCGATCGGACGTGCACGGGGGTCGCGAACCAGGGTCACCGTATCGTCGACGCCGTCCCCGTCTATGTCACCTCGGACGGAGTCGCCCGAAGGTGGCAACCCGGCCTTCTGGGCCTGGGCAACAGTCAGGTACCCCCCACTGGGCAGTGGTGACTGCGAGGGCTTCGGGGAGGGTGCCGGGGATGGCAGAGAGCTTGGTTCGTGGAAGCGGATCGAGGCCACAACTCGCGCCGCCAGGCTTCGGTTGGAGGGGGAGGCATCGTGCCCGAACCAGACTGAGACCGCATACCCGGATCCGGTCGGCACCCTGATCGGAAGGAACAGCCTGGGCTGCGGAGCCCCGTACGCGGGACGATCGTGGACCCGCTCGGAGTCCTCGAGGCGAAGCGGGAATCGCGAATATGGTGGGCGCGGGGTCATCGCCAGGGTGTTCAGCTGGTGCAGCTGCACGACAACGGCGTCTTGGGGCAGCCCGTGCATATTCCAAGCCGAGGTGGCACTTCTCGATCCCAGGTCAGGGTGCTGGAAGTGGAAGTCGACGCTCGAGACGACCGCCCCCTGGAACCCCGCATGGCCAACCCGCTCGGTGAAGGGCTGGATGTCCCATCCTGCCGGAAATCGAAGAGTCCATGCGCCGTTCGGGTCGGCGAACTCCCGCCAGACACCCGAGTCGCCCACGGATCCCTGGCGGCCGTGGAGTTCGACAGCCGCGTAGGCAATCGACCCCGCAAAGACCATGACCATAGTGGCGAGAGCAGCCAGGTGAAGGAAACGACGCCGACTTCCCGCCCGCCGGATGCCTCGCAGCCGGGTCTCGACCGAGGGAGCGATTCGCTGAACCGCAAGATCCAGTGCCTGGGACAGTCGCTCGTCGCGGTCGTCCGTCCTCATCGTTCTGGTTCCTCGACGCTCAGCTGCTGGCGGAGGTGAGCGCGGGCGCGGGCCAGATGAACGCGGACGGTGCTCTCCTTGGCACCGAGCATTCTCGCCACGTCCTTCGTCTCGAAGCCGGCCCAATCGCGAAGAACCACCGCCTGCCGCTGGCGAAGCGGGAGCGTCCGGAGGGCCCGGATGACGTCCTCACGATCGAGGGCTCGCTGGACCTCGTCGGCATCGGCCGGCGACGGCGGGCCGCGGCGAGTTCGATTCCTGAGTTCCTTGGTGGACAGGCGCATCGCCGTCTTGAAGACGTAGCCGCCCGCATGGTCGTCGCCGCGGATGATGCCCCAGCGGGCCCACAGGCGGACGAACGATTCGGCGGCGACGTCCTCGGCCAACGCGAGGTCGAGCGTCACCAGCGCGCACGCGCGGACGATGCGGGCGAAGTGCTCCCGATAGAAGGCTTCGAATCTGCGGCAATCGGGCACGCGTCCTCCTGCCCTTATCCAGCCGCTGCGCGGCGAACGCGCTTACCCGACCGCCGCGGAAGTTCCGAGTAGCCCGGCCATGCGCTCGGCGTAGATCGGGCCGATGCCCTTCTCCTCGTGCTTGAAGTAGCAGAAGACGTCGTGGCCGGATTCCAGCGCGCCGCGGACTCGGCCGGCCCAGGCCGCGAGCTGCTCGTCGGGGTAGATCTCCTTGCGCAGGCGGAGGTACGCGAACGGTTCCCAGGAATCCGTCGGCGCGGCCTGTTCGTCGGTCTCCGCCGTGCACCACGCGACGCCGCGTTCGCGGAGCACGTCGCGCGCGTCCTCCCACGACGGGTGACGGAACTCCATCGCGTACCGGCCGCCCTCCGGCAGCGTGTCGAGGAACACGTTCAGCCGGTCGCGGTCGAACGCCAGGTTCGGCGGACACTGGAACAGGATCACGCCGAGGCGGTCGCCGAGCCGCTTCGCCCGTTCCAGGAAGAACGCGACGTCGCTCTCGGCCTCCTTCAGCCGGCGCCGGTGGGTGATGTTCTGGTGGGCCTTGAGCGTGAACAGGAACCCGTCGGGCGTCTGCTCGCGCCACGCGTCGAGCGTCGTCTCGCTGGGGTGGCGGCGGAATGTGTAATTGATCTCCACGGAGCCGAACCGGGAGGCGAAGTACCGCAGCTGGTCCTTCGTCTTCAACTCGGCGGGGTAGAACACGCCCTTCCACTCCGCGTACGCGTACCCTGACGTGCCGAGAAACAGGGTCATGGGGCGCGATTCTCCCACGCGCCCCTTCGGGAGGAGCCAGTGACCGAGGAACGAATCGAGATCGAGACGCCGAAGGGACCCGTGTCGGGGCTGTGGGCGGAGGTGCCGGCTCCCCGGGCGATCGTCTGCGTGGCGCACGGGGCCGGGGGCACCATGGAGAACCCGCTGCTCGACGGGTTCTGCGCGAGCCTGAACTCCGCCTCGTACGGCACGCTTCGGTTCAACTTCCCCTACTCCGAGCAGGGCAGGAAGGCCCCGGATCGTCCGGAGGTCCTGATCGCGACGTGGCGGGCCGCGGTCGAGGCGGCGCGGAGCCGTGTTCCCGAGGTGGACGTCTACGCCGCGGGGAAGTCGATGGGCGGCCGGATGGCGTCCATGGCCGCGGCGGACGGCATGCGAGTCGGTGGGATCGTGTTCATCGGCTATCCGCTCCACCCTCCGGGGAAGACGGAGAAGATCCGCGACGAGCACCTCCCCCGGGTGCACGCGCCGATGCTGTTCCTGCAGGGGACCGACGACCCGTTCGCGCAGTGGGAGCTCGTGCAGGACCTGGTGAAGCGGCTCGGCCACTGGGCCCAGCTGCACAAGGTCGAGGGTGGCGACCACTCGTTCCGGGTCCGCGGCGCGCGCCGGCCCGCCGAGGAGACCGGGCGGCTTCTCGGCTCGGTGGCGGCCCGCTTCATCCAGGGCGCGCAGATCTGATGCCGCGCAAGCATCGCTCCGCCCGAGAGCGCCCCGGCCCGCCCGAACCCGTTCAGGGCCGCCTCGCCGCCCCCGAGTGGGCGCTGGTCGGCTGGGCCGATGTCCGAGCGGTGACCGGCGACAAGGCCTACCGATGCCCCGGATGCGACCACGAGATCCGCCGCGGCGTCGCCCACCTGGTGGTGGTCCCCGACGACGACCCCGACGACCGCCGCCACTGGCACACCGAGTGCTGGCGAAGAGAGCTCCGCCGAACCCGCGCCCGCTGAGCAAGACAAGTCTGGTGACAACACCTCGCATGAGCTGGCGTGGGCGAGGGCAGGCTGCCCGGGAGATTCGGGCCGTAAGACTTTCGGTCGCTTTCCCTCCCTATGCAGGAGTGGAACAGGATCTCCGCGTGAGCGCCGACCAAGACCTGGAGCGACTCTATCGGGAGGAGGGGTCCAGGCTCTGGTGGGCCCTGCACGCCTATTCGGGAGATCGGGATGTGGCGAGCGACGCACTCGCTGAAGCGTTTGCGCAGGCACTGGCCAGGGGTTCTGCGATCCGCTCCCCTTCCGCGTGGATCTGGAAGGCGGCCTTCCGCATCGCGGCCGGGGACCTCAAGCAGTGACGGCGCCACGGAGGTTTCGCTCGTGAGGAGTCCTATGAGATGCCGGAACCCTCGGATGTCTTCTCGGCGCTTGCCAAGCTCTCCGAGCGCCAGCGTGCCGCGCTCGTCCTGCAATGGACCGAATTCGCGAGGTCGAGCGGAACACGCCGCCCGATCTGTGGCCTGAGGTGGAGCGCCGAGCGGCAGGTCCACGCCGCCCTGTCCGCCTGCGCCCGCGGAGGCTGGGGGCCGCCGTGGTCGTGGTCACGGTCGTCGCCGTGTTCGCCTGGACCGTCCTGCGTTTGGTGGGGGCGTTCGAGCAGCCCAATGCCGGGCTCGCCAGCTCGGGGTCGCTTCGGACGACCGGCTGGCACTTCGCCTACCCCTCCCGGTGGCGGGCGCAGAACCTTCCCGCCTGCCCGACCGCTCCTTCGCATGTAGGCATCATCGTCACGGACACGCCGTTCGCCTTCCGCAACCCCTACGGGGGGCCACCGAGATGCGGAGATCGTTTCGTACTGGCTGGTTTCCCGGAGAACGGAGTGGCGATCGCCCTGATGCCGGCGGCATTCGGGTTCGGGATCGCCGCCCCGACCTTCGACACCCCCTTCCCGATCGCCTGGGACCAGCTCGAGCCAAGCGGCGGAATCAAAGGCGGACCGGCCGAAAGCTACCTCGTGATCAGGATCCACGGACAGCCGGCATGGGCCTTGCGGACGTGGATCGGGCACGAGGCGCCGCGGACCTCCGTCGCGGAGGCCAAGGCAGTCGTCGCGTCCCTGCTCGTGCGAGGAGCGTCGCGGTGGGAGACCTATCAGGACGCGGCACGCGGCTTCACCGTCACCTATCCGGCTGACTGGTTCCGTGCGCGTCAGAGCCTACTCGCCGAGTCGTCCTCCGCGAGGGAAATCCTGTCGCTCGCCACCTACCGCGTCCGGCCGGGTGGCAGCGCCTGCGCCGGCGTCCCGCTTCCCGGCAACGCCCTCGCCAGCCTCGGGTTGGGTGACGTGTTCATCACGGTTCAGGAAGCCGAGGCATCTCTACCGTCCCGCTTCGATCCTCGGAGCGCGAACAAGCGGTGGGACGGACTTCCCGCCTGCCACGGACATGAAAGGCTGCCGCTTCGCGCCTGGTGGATTCCGTTCGAAGACCAGGGTCGCGAGTTCTACGCGTTCGTCGCGCTCGGCCCATTCGTGTCCCATGACGGCCAGGTCCTGCGGGTTGCCTGGCATGTCCTGGACAGCCTTCGGTTCCGCCACGTTTGAGGAAACTGACGCGACACGCCCTACGAGGATCGTGGATCGTGTCCGTGGCTCGGGCTACGATCGAGCTCATGAGCGATGCTCACGTCGACTCGGCCATGGCCCGCAGCGACGTCGACCCGTCACCTCAGCCGGTCGTTTGCGTTCCGGTTAGGGAGTCGCGGAGGCCTCCGTGTCCCGCGTGCCAGGCGCCGATGGAGCCGGAGCATGCGCACCACAAGTGTCCGGCGTGCGGGTACATCGAGCCCTGTTGCGGGTGGTAGCCGGCCGTTCCCCGGAACGGCGCGACTGACCGGAGCCAACTGACCGGGCCGAGCCGCGGCGGCACGTGTGTCCCGTTTCCTTCTTCCGTGGGGGTGGGTAGGTCCATACAGGGACTCAGCGCGAGGGCTCATGGCGGAAGCGCCTTCCCGGAAGGAACGGGGCCCCGGAAGAGCGGGGCGGGAGCCGCAAGGTTCCCGCCCCGCTCGCGTTCGGGGGCGGCCGGTAGGGTAGACGCGCCGTGAGGGAGGTCCGCGCCGTGATGTGGGAGTCCGACGGGCGGTGGCACGTCCGGGTCGACGGCGGCGAGCACCGGGAACGGAGCGCCCAGACCCGCGAGCGGTGCCTGGCCGAGCTCCGGAAGGCCGCCGGCCACGACGCCGTGCTGACCGTCGAGGTCCGGCCGGCCCTCGTCGGGGTCGCCGAGGCCGCCGCGCTGCTCGGCTGGGACAAGCGGAGGATCTTCACCTACCTCCGGCGGGGCTCGTTCCCGGAGCCGGTCGCCACGCTGGCCTCGGGCCGCGTGTGGCGGCGCGAGGACATCGCCGCGTTCGCCGCCACCCGCACGACCCGCAAACGAACCGGCTCGACGAAGGGTGGCTCCGAGGCATGAGTCGCTCGGACTCCGGCCGCCGCCTGTTCCTCATCCGCCACGGGCGGGTCGACTTCGACGCCCGGGACGCGTTCCGGAAGTCGCCGCGGGGCCGGCAATGGGATCCGCCGCTCAGCCCCGAAGGCCGGGAGCAGGCCGAGCGGCTGGCCGCCCGGCTGCTGGCGATGCGGCCCCCGGCCGGGGTGTACGTCTCTCCCTTCACCCGGTGCCTCCAGACCGTGGCGCCCTTCGCCGAGGCCGCCGGCGTCGAGCCCGTCCCCGACGAGGACGTCGGAGAGGTGTTCATCGGCGAGTGGGAGGGGGTGCCGTTCGAGGACATCGTCGCCTCGAGCGAGGAGGTGGCCCGCCGGGCCCGCGACTTCGAGGCGATGTTCAGCGCGGCGCCGGGCGCGGAGACGGCGCAGGACCTCCGCGCGCGCGTCGTGCCCGCGGTGGAGCGGATGCTCGGGGCCCACCCGGACGGCGACGTCGTGGTCGTCACCCACGGCGGGGTCATCAACGCGTTCGCCGGCCGAGTCCTTGGCGTCGACCACGACATGTTCTACGTGCCGGAGAACACCTCGTTCACGACGTTCGACCTCGATGGCGGGCGCCCCAGCCTCCGGTTCCTCAACGACGTCCTGCACCTGGTCCAGCCGGGGCTGTTCGCGCCTCCGGCGGGGGCCGACTCGTCCCACGCGACTGACTGACCGGCGGTCAGTCGCGTGGGACCCTTCTGGCTATACTGCCCGGGTCCATCGACCAAGGAGGCAACGAATGGCCGTGAAGTTCCTCTCCGAGGAATGGGCGGACGAGGTCAAGAAGGCGCTGTCGACGAGCGACGCGGTGAAGTCGGCCGCCGGCTCCATGGCCGCCCGGATCCAGCAGGTCGTCAGCGGCCCGGACGGCGAGACCAAGTACTGGTTCAAGCTGGAGAATGGCGACGTGGACCTCGGGCTCGGGGACATCGACAACCCGGACGCGACGATCACGCAGGACTACGACACCGCGGCAGCGCTGTCCAAAAACGAGCTCACCGGCACCGCCGCGTACATGAGCGGGAAGCTCCGCGTGAACGGCGACCTGATGAAGCTGATGCAGCTGCAGGGCGTCCTCGGGCAGCTGCCGACGGCGCTGAAGGACATCGACGTCGAATACTGATCCCGAACGGGAGACCGGCGGGCCGGGGCGATCTCGCTCCGGCCCGTTGCGCGTCCTGGCCGCCGTCGCCGTTGGGCTGGCCCTGGTGGCCGGCGGCGTCGTGGCCCTGGTCCGGGCCGGAGCCGAGGGCGGCCCACAGGCCCGCCCAAGCTCCACGATTGGCCGCGGGGTTCGCGTCTGCGTGGTGGTGGGAACGCCCGGTCCCGACGGCGGCGAGTTCCGGATTCCGCTGCAGCGGGCACTGTGGAAGGCCCACCGCGAGCTGGCCACGAACGGATCGCTCGTCGCGACCAGGGGATCGGCCGCGTTCACGGCGGCGGTGGAGCGGTTCGCCGCGCAGGGCTGCGACCTCACCGCGACGACCGGCCTCGAGGCGCCGGACGCGACGCTCGCCGCCGCCCGGGCCCATCCGTCCTCGCACTTCGCGATCCTCGGGTCGACGGTGGGCGCCGACCTGCCGAACGTCACCGCCGTGCGGTTCCAACCGGAGCAGGCCGCGTTCCTGGCCGGGTACCTGGCCGCCGCGGTCTCCCGGACCGGCATCGTCGGCGCGTTCGGGGGCACCCGGGTGCCGGAGGTGACGCGCATCCTGGACGGGTTCGCCGCCGGCGTGCTGAAGCTCAACGCCGACCGGCAGCTGGCGATCGTCCTCCTCGGCTGGAATCCCGAGCGGAGGAGCGGCCTGTTCGCCGGCTCCGTGGACGAACCGCTCGGGGGGCAGCGCGCCGCCCAGCGGTTGGTGGCCAACGGCGCCGACGTCGTCCTGGGCGTGGCAGGTGAGGCCGTCCGCGGCGCCGCCACCGTGCTGAACCGGGTGGGGGACTCCTTCGCGATCGGCTCGGGGTGGGACTGGGCCCAGTCCGGCCCCGACCCCGACCTGTGGCTCACCGGCGTGCAGGAGCGTTCCGCCGTCATGCTCCGCCTGCTGATCGCCCGCGAGGTCCGCGGCGAGTTTCGGCCGGGCCTGGTCGAGGCGACGCTCCGCAACGGGGGCGTGGGGCTGGCCAAGCTCCGCGGGCCGGGCGGCACGATCAGCGGCAGGCTGAAGTACGACGTGAAGGCGCTGGGCCTCGGGATCGAGGAGGGAACGGTGTCGATCGATCCGTTGAAGTACTCCCCTCTGCCCGCGCCCGGCGCCACCCCCTCAGGCCCGGCCACCGTGCCGGGCGAGGACTAGAACGCTCCGGGGGCGGGGAGCACGATGAACGTGGCGCTGGCCTTCGCCAGCAGCCCGCCCGTGCTGTCGACGACCTCTGCCTCGCCGTAGCCCATCCGCCGGCCGAGGTGGACCGAACGCCCCCGCCCAACGATTCGGTTCCCCTCGCCCTTCGACACGAAGTGCACGTTGAGCTGCGCGGTGCGGTGGGTGAACCCCGGCTTCAGCATCGAGCGCAGGGCCAGCCCGATGGACGTGTCGGCCATCGCGGCGATGATGCCGCCGTGCACGATGCCCTGGGGGTTGAAGTGCTGCGGCTGGAGCTCCATGGCGACCTCCGCGTTTCCTCCGCCGACCGTCAGCAGCTCCATGCCCGCCCACTGGTGGAACGGCGAAATCAGAATCCGCTGCTTGAGCTCCTCGAGGTACCTCGCGTCGAGCTCCTCGGAGACGTCGTCGCCGTCCACGGTCCCCTCCTTCGCCGCCCTGTGTGGCGCGAAGGGTAGCCCATCGCAGGCACGCGGACGGTAACGTGGCGGCTCGCCGGCGAGACGGCGCCGGGCGACCGAACGCGGGAGGCGGCGGTGGAGCCGAACGAGATCTGGGAACGGATCGTGAAGGCCGACGAAGCCCTCAAGTACGCCACGGAGGAGCGGGCCGAGCGACGGCGGGAGCAGGCCGAGGGCCTGCTGCGGGAGGCCCTGGCCGAGGCCCGGGCCATCGGCAACGGGCAGCTCGAGCAGCAGGCCCTGACCCGCCTCCACGACCTCGGGGTGGCCGATGCCTGAGGGAGGCGACCCCTCCGACGCGCTACAGATCCAGGTCCTCGACGGATCGACCTTCATGCTGTCCGACCGCCGGGGCGATGTCGACGTGGGCCAGGTCGCCGGGCTGTTCCACGAGGACACCCGCTACCTGAACCGGTTCGTCCTAACCGTGGGCGGGCGGAGGCCGACGCTGCTGACGTCCTCGGAGGTCGACTACTACTCGGCGGGCTTCTTCCTCACGAACCCCGACCTCCCGGGCCTGCCCGGACGCTCCCTGTCCATCGCCCGGCACCGGTTCGTGGGGGGCGGGCTGCGGGAGCGCCTCGAGGTCACCAGCCACGTGCCGGAGCCGGTCCGGATCGAGCTCCGGCTGTCGTTCGGCGCAGACTTCGCCGACCTGTTCGAGGTCAAGCTGAAGGAGTTCCGCAAGGGCGGCTCGACGCGGACCCAGCACGACGACGGCCGCTCCCGACTGGTCTTCGACTACGTCCACGAGCGCTTCGGCGCGACCACGGTGGTCACGTCCGGTGAGCCCGGCGCCGTCGACGGCGACGACCTGGTCTTCGACCTGGATCTCCAGCCGCGCGGCACGTGGACGACCACGATCCAGGTCTCGCTCAAGCACTCCGACCTCGAGCTGGAGCCCGTCCACGAGGAGTTCGAGGAGAGCGAGCGGCAGGCCAGCCGGGTGCTCCGGAAGTGGCAGGACGAGGTGCCCCGGCTGCACTCCGACAGCGACTTCCTGGTGCACCTGTACAAGCGCTCGATCGTCGACATGGCCGCGCTCCGGCTGCACGCGGAGGTGGAGGGCAACGACTACTCCCTGCCGGCCGCCGGGCTGCCGTGGTACATGGCCATCTTCGGGCGGGACACGCTGGTCACATCGTACCAATCGCTGTTGGTCGGCCCGGACCTCGCCCGTGGCGCCCTGCACGCCCTGGCCGCGCTGCAGGGGACGGAGGTCGACGACTTCAAGGACGAGGAGCCCGGGAAGATCCTGCACGAGATCCGGTTCGGGGAGCTGACCACGCTGGGGCTGAAGCCCCACCGGCCGTACTACGGGACCGTCGACGCGACGCCGCTGTGGCTCGTCCTGCTCCACCACTACTGGCAGTTCACCGGGGACGACCAGTGTGTGCACGAACTGCGCCCCAACGCGATGCGCGCGCTGGAGTGGATCGACCGGTACGGCGACCGCGACGGCGACGGGTACGTCGAGTACGCCACGCGCTCCACCCAGGGCCTGCGGAACCAGGGATGGAAGGACTCGTCGAACAGTGTGCTGTACGTGACCGGCGAGGTCGCGGACCCGCCGATCGCGCTGTGCGAGGTCCAGGGCTACACCTACGACGCGAAGAGCCGCACCGCGGACCTGGCCGAGCACGTCTGGGGCGACGACGAGCTGGCGGCGCGGCTGCGGGCCGAGGCCGCGGCGCTGTTCGACCGGTTCAACGCCGACTACTGGGTCGAGGCGCACGGCGGCTACTACGCAATGGCCCTCGCCGGGGCCGAGCCCGGCCGCAAGCGGGCGGTCGATTCGATCACGTCGAACATGGGGCACCTGCTGTGGTCGGGAATCGTGCCGCCGGATCGCGCGGAGCGCATCGTCCACCACCTGTTCTCGGAACGTCTGTGGTCGGGGTGGGGCGTCCGGACCCTGGCGAGCGACGGCGGCGGCTACAACCCGATCTCGTACCACGACGGGACGGTGTGGCCGCACGACAACTCGCTGATCTCGGCGGGCCTGTACCGCTACGGTTACCGCGAGGAGGCGAACAGGATCGCGCTCTCCATGGTGCTGGCGTCGGCGTACCAGGAGTTCCGCCTGCCGGAGGTGTTCGCCGGGTACGAGCGGCGGTCAAGCCGCTTCCCCGTGCGGTACCCCACGGCGTCGAGCCCCCAGGCCTGGGCGACGGGGGCGCCGTTCCTGTGGCTCCGCTTGATCCTGGGGATCGAGGCCGCGGACGGCCAGGTGACGTGCGACCCGGTGGTCCCCAAGGAGCTCGGCGAGATCACGTACCACGGCTTCCACGCGTTCGGCGGCCACTTCGACGTGCGAGCCCGGGGCACCGACGGCGAGGTGACCTCCACGGCTTAGGGCGAACTCCCCGCAAGGCGAGCGACCCGCTAGATCTGTTGGCCCTTCCGATACGGCTTGCCGTCGGCGGCCGGCGGTCGTAACCGCTGCGACGCGAGCGACAGCACCAGCAGCGTCACCAGGTGCGGGGTGAACGACAGGAGCTCGTCGGGGACCTGCTTCGTGTTGAAGTACCAGAAGAAGATCCCGGCTGCGATCACAGCGACGATGCCGCCGGCGGTCAGTCGCCGCCGGATGAGCACCAGGTACAGGACCGCGATCCCGAGCAGGATCCCCACGAACAGGACCAGCCCGTGGGGGGAGGCGGCGCTGCGGAGGCGCAGGGTGTCGGCGTACCCGAACAGGCCTGCCGCGCCGAGGACGCCCATCGGCCGCCAGTTCCCGAAGATCAGGGCGGCCAGCCCGATGAACCCCCGGCCCGCGGTCTGCCCCTCCCGGTAGATGCCGGCGGATTCCAGCACGAGGATCGCGCCGCCCAGGCCGGCCAGCATGCCCGAGGCCACCACCCCGATGTACTTCATCCGGTACACCGCGACGCCGAGGGACTCGGCCGCCATCGGATGCTCCCCGGCAGAGCGCATCCGGAGTCCGAGCCTCGTTCGCCACAGGACGAACCACGAGGCCGGGACCAGGAGGATCGCGATCAGGGTCAGCCAGTTCACGTTGGAGGTAAGCCCGTGGATGGGCCCGGCGATGTCGGAGATGACCTTCCAGTGCTTGTCCTGCAGCCAGCCGGTGATGTCGGGCGTCCTCCACCCGAACAGGTGCCCACCGGACAGGAACGGAACGTCGAACGAGCCGATGGTGTGGGTCACCTGGGGCGACTGGGTCGCGCTCCCGCCGGTGGCCGGGTCGCGGTAGGCCACGGCGGATAGGAACCGGGCGGCGCCGGCCGCGATGATGTTGATGGCAACGCCGGACACGATCTGGTCGATGCCGAACGTGACGGTCGCGATGGCGTGGACGAGCCCACCCATGCCGCCGCCCAGGATTCCGCCCGCGACTCCGGCCCAGGGGCCCCACTTCCACCCGGCCCACGCCCCGAACCAGGTCCCGAGGATGAGCATGCCCTCGAGGCCGATGTTCACGACGCCCGTGCGTTCGGCCCACAGGCCGCCCAGCCCGGCCAGCATGATCGGGAGCATCAGCACCAGCGCGGCGCTGAAGAGCCCGCTGGAGGTGAGGTCGGGAACGTCCGCCCAGTACCGGACGAGGATCAGCAGGCCGAGCAGCCCGGCGGCCAGCAGCCAGGCCCGGTACGTGCGGGGGATTCGCAACAGCGGCGATCCGGCCGGACGGGGCGCGGGCTCGGCCGGGCGCTCGACGATGGCCACCTAGACGGTCACCCCCTCGGCATGCTCGGCTCGCGCCTCGGCCAATCGGCGGCTCCCTTCCGCGGCCGCCTTCACCTCTTGGCGCTCGACGGCTCGGCGGACCAGCTCGTAGGCGACGACCACCGTCAGGATGATCACGCCCTCCATGATCAGGAAGATCTCCTTGGGGATGTCGTTGAAGTCGAGGATCTGGGCCGAGATCTGGAGGAACCCGAACAGCAGCGCCGCGACGCCGATGCCGACGGGGTGGTTCCTCCCGACGAGGGCGACGGCGATCCCCGTGAACCCGAGATCCGCGGGGAAGTCCAGCGTGTAGGCGTGATTGAAGGTCAGCAGGGAGGTCATACCGACCAGTCCGGCGATGGCCCCGGACAGCAGCATGGTCTTGAGGATCATGCCCCGGGGATCGACCCCGCTCACCCGGGCCGCCTCCGGGTTCAGGCCGGAGGCCCGCAGGTTGTACCCGAACCGCGTGCGCCACACCACCACGTAGTAGAGCGCCCCCACGATCAGCGCCACGACGGCGAAGCCGGTGAGGTTCTCCGGGGCGCCGTGGGCCAGGTTCGGGAAGTTGGCCGACTTCGGCAGGAACGGCGTCTGGGTGGTGAGGTTCGCGGCGGTCGACTTCTGCCGGAGGAAGTGGAACAGCAGATAAGAGCTCACGCCCGTCGCGATCGTGTTCAGCATGATCGTGCCGATGACCTCGTGGACGCCTCGGGTCACCTTGAGCACGCCCGCGATGCCCGCCCAGAACGAGCCCACGGCCATGGCGACCAGCAGGATGTAGAGGATCTCGAGTGGCGCCGGCAGATTCACGAGCTGGCCCGCCCACGCGGCGATCAGGGCGGCCAGGAGATACTGGCCGTTCACGCCGATGTTGAACAGGTTCATCTTGAACCCGATGGCCACCGCCAGGGCGGACAGGTACAGGGGGACGGCCACGTTGACGATCGAGATCATCTGCGACGTTTGGATGCCGTAGCTGAACATCGACTTGAACGCGGTGAACGGGTTCTTGTGGATCAGCAGCAGCGCCACCGACGAGATGGCCAGCGCGGCGATCAGCGCCGAGACGGGCGCCAGCACGCTGAGGAGGACCCGCCGGAGTCTCACGGCCGCCCGTCCTCGCCGGCCGCGGCGTCCGGGTCGGCGCCCGTGGGCTCCGAGGCGGCCGGGTCGCTCTGCACCGGCGCCCCGGGCACCTGCGTTCGCACGCCGGGCTGGGCGTCGCGTTCGCCGGCGGACGCCGCGCCCTCGGCGCCCTTGGCGCCCGTCATGTAGGAGCCCAGCTCCTCGGGCGTGACCTCGTTCGGGTCGAGCTTCGCCACCAGCCGGCCGCCGTAGATCACGTACAGCGTGTCCGAGAGCCCGATGAGCTCCTCCAGGTCGGCCGAGATCAGGAGCAGCGCCATGCCCCGGCGGCGGGCCTCGCGGATGGCCTCCCACACGGCCGCCTGGGCCCCGACGTCGATCCCCCGGGTGGGCTGGGAGGCGATCAGCAGGTTGGGCTTCGCGGTCATCTCCCGGGCCACGATGAGCTTCTGCTGGTTGCCGCCGGACAGCGCGAACGCCGAGACGTCGACGCCGGGGGTCACCAACCGGAACTCCTCGATCATCTCGGCGGTACGCCCGCGGGCTCCCGCCTTGTTCACCCAGGGGCCGGAGGAGAACGGAGCCTTGTCCTGGTGGCCGAGCATCGCGTTCTCCCACAGCGGGGCCTCCAGCAGGAGCCCCATCTCCTGGCGGTCCTCCGGGATATAGCCGATGCCGGCTTCCCGCCGTTCGTGCGTGGAGTCCCGGGTGATGTCCCTGCCGCTGAGGCTGATCCGTCCCTGGTCGGCGGTGCGCAGGCCCATGATGACCTGCACGAGCTCCGCCTGGCCGTTGCCCTCGACGCCGGCGATGCCCACGACCTCGCCCCGGTGGATCTCGAAGCCGATGTCTTGCAGGATCCACCGGTCGCCGATCCCCCGGAGCGCGACGTTCTGCACCGCGAGCTCCACCACGTCGGTGACCGTGGAGGCCCGGGTCTCCGGACGGGGGAGCTCGCTGCCCACCATGAGCTCGGCGAGCTGCCGGGCGGTCACGCCGCCGGGGTTCACGGTCTTCACCGTCTTGCCGGCCCGGACCACCGTGATTCGGTCGGCGATGGCCAGGACCTCGTCGAGCTTGTGGGAGATGAAGATGACCGTGACGCCCTCACGCTTCAGCTCGCGGAGGTTGCGGAACAGCTCGTCGACCTCCTGCGGCACGAGGACGGCGGTCGGCTCGTCGAGGATCAGGATGCGCGCCCCCCGGTACAGGACCTTGATGATCTCGGCCCGCTGGCGCTCCCCGACGGACAGCTCCTCGACCAGCCGGTCGGGATCGAGCGGCATCCCGTAGGTCGTTGCCAGCTCGCGGATCCGCTCGCGGGCCTCGCCGTACTGGAGCAGCGGCCCCCGGTGGGGCTCGGCGCCGAGGGCGACGTTCTCGAGGACCGTGAGGTTGTCCGCCAGCATGAAGTGCTGGTGGACCATGCCGATGCCCGCGGCGATGGCCTCCTTGGGGGAACGGAAGTGCATGACCCGGCCGTTGACCTCGATGGTCCCCTCGTCGGGACGCTGCATCCCGTACAGGATCTTCATCAGGGTCGACTTGCCGGCTCCGTTCTCACCGACGATCGCGTGGATCTCGCCCGGCCGGACCTCGATGTTGATGTCGTCGTTGGCCACCACGCCGGGGAACCGTTTGGTGATTCCCTGGAGCCGTACCGCGTGAGCCTGGGTGGTCACATCGCCCATGTCGTGGTGGTCCCCGGAAAGGGGACGGGCCCGAGTCTCCCCGGGCCCGTCCATCCTTGCAAGCCGGGAATTCCCGTACCGGCTAGCCCCCCAGCGTCGTCGGAACCTTGATGATGCCGGCCTTGATATTGCCGGCCAGCTCGTCGAGCTTCGACTTGATGTCGTCGACGAACCCGCCGGAGGTCGCGTATCCGACGCCGTCAGACTTCAGGTCGAAGGTCTTGATGCCGCCCGTGAAGTTCCCGTTCACGTAGTCCTTGATGGTGTCGTACACGGCGACGTCCACCCGCTTCAGGTTCGACGTGAGGATGAACGGCTGCTGGTCGGGGGGCGCCGACAGGTACTGGTCGGAGTCCGTGCCGATGGCCCAGACGTGGGTGTTGTTCTCCTGCGAGAACTCCTCTGCCGCCGCGAACAGTCCGGCGCCGGAGCCGCCCGCCGCGTGATACACGACGTCCGCCCCGCCCTGGTACATGCCCTGGGCGATGGTCTTGGCCTTGGCCGGGTCGTCGAACCCGGTGAAGTCCGGCGGCTGGCTGATGTACGAGTGGTCCACCTTGGTGCCCTTGCCGCAATGCTGGACACCCGCGTCATACCCCGCCTGGAACTTCTGGATCAGGTCGATGTTCACCCCGCCGATGAAGCCCACGTGGTGCGACTTCGACTTGAGCGCCGCGGCGCACCCCACCAGGAAGGCCCCCTCGTTCTCGGCGAACAGCAGGGAGGTCAGGTTCCCGTCCGGGGTCTCGTCCTCGCAGGTGTCGCATGTCGTGTTGTCGATGAAGCCGTCGACGTCGGCGAAGTCCACGTCCTTGAACTGGTGCGCGGCGGCGCCCATCGTCGGCGCGAACAGGAACCCGACGCCGATGATCAGCCCGTATCCCTGAGTTGCGAGGAGACTCAGAAGGTCGGCGCGGTTCGTGCCCCCGGAATTCGGCGTCAGCTCCTTGGCGTCGAGGTTGAACTCGCCCTTCGCCTTGTCGAGCCCGGCGGCGGCGGAGTCGTTGAAGGACTTGTCGCCGCGTCCGGTCGTGTCGTACACAAGTCCGATCTTCACGGGCTCGCCCGTCGGTGACGCGGCCGCGCCCCCGGAGGTCTGCGCCGGCGCACTGGTCCCGCCGGGGCCTTCGTTGTTGTTGCCGCACGCCGCGCCCACGATGCCGAGGATCGCGAGCAAAGCGAGCGGGCGGAAGAATTTCCTCATTACCCTCTCCTTCCCCTGCCTCTGCCGGCCCCCCGCGGGGCCCGCCTTCCGAGGCGGGCATACTCTTTCGGATGGGGTCGGTGAGGTCAAGCGAGTCCGGCCCCCTACAGGTCCTACGACGCCGCCGGCTCCGCGGGTTCAGGCCCTCTCGCAGCCGTCACCCCTCGGTGCCGAACAGCCGGTCGCCGAAGTCCCCGAGCCCCGGCAGGATATAGCCGCGGTCGTTCAGCTGACGGTCCAGCGACGCGGCGAAGATCGGGACGTCCGGATGCTCCTGTTCCAGCTTGGCGACCCCCTCCGGGGCCGCCACCACGCACACGAACCGGACGCCGGCCGGATCACCCTCCTTGACCGCCGCGCAGGCCGCGGCCCCCGAGCCGCCCGTGGCCAGCATGGGGTCGAGCACCAGCACCTGCCGGCCGGCCAGCGGCGGCATCTTCCGGTAGTAGGACTGGGGGAGCAGCGAGGCCTCGTCGCGCTCCAGCCCGACGTAGCCCACCGCGACCTCCGGGAACAGCTCGGTGACCGCCTCCAGCATGCCGAGCCCGGCCCGGAGGATGGGCACCGCCACCAGGTCGGCCTCGATGACGTGGCCCGTGCTGTCCTCGAGCGCCCCCTGGACCGGGACGTCGCGGGTGGGGAGGTCCCGGACCGCCTCCAGGACGAGCGCGAGCGTCAGGCGCTTGGTCAGCGTCCGGAACACCGGCGGCGGCGTCCGGGAGTCCCGCAGGGACGTCAGCAGGTGCTGGGCGAGCGGATGGTCGACGACGGTGAGGGACATGGCCGCGCGAATCCTACCCGGGCCGTCCTGCCCGCCGGCAAGATGGGGGTTGCCGAACCGGCCCGGAACGGGCACAATCGCCGCACGATGCAGCAGCGGTTCTTCTTTGCCGAGTGGTATTTCGCGGGGCGAAGCCCGGCGTAGTCACCTGCAGCCAAGAAGCACCGCACAGGGACCCCGGGCAGGAAGCCCGGGGTTTCTTCGTGAGACCCGCGGGTGGCCCGGCCGAGTGGGAGGTCGCGATGGTGGTCGTGATGAGGACGGACGCGGCGGAGACCGACGTCGAGCGCGTGGTGGAGCGCGTCCGCGAGGCGGGGGGCGACGCCTTCGTCTCGCCGGGGAAGTTCCGGACGATCATCGGCCTGGTCGGGGACACGGAGGCCTTCCTGTCGCTGCCCCTGGCCACGCTGCCGGGCGTCGAGCAGGTCGTCCGGGTCGGCAAGCCCTACAAGCTGGTCGCGCGGGAGCTCCACCCCACGCCTTCGACCGTGCACATCGGGGAGGCCGGGATCGGCCGGTCGACGTTCTCCGTGATCGCGGGACCGTGCGCCGTCGAGACCCGGGAGCAGGCGCTCGCCGCCGCCCGGGCGGCCGCCCGGGCGGGCGCGACCGTGCTGCGCGGCGGCGCGTACAAGCCCCGGACCTCGCCGTACGCGTTCCAGGGGCTGGCCCGCCAGGGCCTCGAGATCCTGGCCGAGTGCCGCGAGGAGACCGGCCTGCCGGTGGTCACGGAGGTGGTGGATGCCGCCGACGTCGAGCACGTCGCGGAGGTCGCGGACGCGTTGCAGATCGGCACCAGGAACATGCAGAACTTCGCGCTGCTGAAGGAGGTCGGCCGGGTCCACAAGCCGGTCCTGCTGAAGCGGGGCCTGTCCGCCACGGTGGAGGAGTGGCTGATGGCCGCGGAGTACGTGGCCCAGCAGGGCAACTCCGAGATCGTCATGTGCGAGCGGGGCATCCGGACCTTCGAGACCGCCACCCGGAACACGCTGGACCTGTCCGGGATGGTCGCGGCCCAGATCGAGACCCACCTGCCGGTCGTGGTCGACCCCTCGCACGCCACGGGCCGCCACGACCTCGTGGCGCCGATGGCCCGGGCGGCGCTCGCGGCCGGCGCCGACGGCGTGATGATCGACGTCCACCCGAGGCCTTCCGAGGCGCTGTGCGACGGGCCCCAGGCGCTCACCCCCGACGAGGTCGAGGCGCTCGGCGCCGAGCTGACGGCCCTGGCCAGGGCCCTGGGCCGCCCGATGGCCTAACTCGACACGATCGGCGTGAGCTCCGCGACCACCGCGGAGCCCCGCCACCGCTCGATCGACTCCTCGGGCGGGCCGAACCGGCTGCGGCGGCGGTCGGCGAGCGTGGCCAGGGCCTGGTCGTAGTCCGGGCCCTCCTCGAGCATCCGGACGCTCGCGGGGAACCGGTCGAGTGAGGTGTCGCGGCCCTTGCGGCGGGTGATAACGGTGACCTCCGGGGCCTCGCCCAACCCGGGGATGGTCTGCTCCTGCGGCCCGTGCTCCTTCTGGGAGAGCACGTAGATCTTCCCGCCCTTGTACGCGAACCAGGCCGGGATCATGTTCGGGTAGTTGATGGTGCCCTTGTGCTTGCTGAAGAGGCCCCGCTTCCGCCGCCCGTCCTTGGGGACCCCGACCCAGATGACGTCCGAGCGCTTCAGGCCGTCCTCGATGTGCTTCGGCAGCGACGTGGGCGCCTGCTGGAGGTACACGGGCACCTCGATCTGGCCGATGATGTGGTCCTCGAGGATGAACGAGGCCACGTAGGACCCCGCCTCCGGCAGCACAGCGTCGTCGATGACGTCCTGCTCGATGGTCAGGTCCATCGAGCCGACCATCCGGCGGGGGATGGGCCCCCACCGATGGGCCACCGCCCCGGAGGGCGCGGTGATCCGGATCTCCTCGGCCACCAGGCCCGTCGGTGCCTTCCAGGCCCGGTACACGGTGAACGGCAGCGCCCGGCCGGGGAGCGTCAGCACGTAGATGCCCGGCTCCCCCTCCCGGCCTTGCACCTGGAACACGCGCTGGTCGACCACGTTGGCGAAGACGAGCTCACCGGCCGGCATGGCGAGCGACAGGATAGCCGAGGGTCCGGGTCAGGCGATCCGCGCCAGCCACAGCCGGGGCTCCTCGAGCTCCGGCTTCGACGGCAGCGACTCGGGGGCGTCCCACATCCGCGCGAGCGTCGGCTCGCCGGTCTGCTCGACCACGACCTCGCAGAACCGCTCTCCCTGTTCGTACTGCTCCGGGGCCATCTCGATGCCGAGCAGCCGCTCGAAGACGGGCTCGCCGGCCTCGCCCTCGCGGCCCCGGCGCAGCGCCTCCTCGATGCGGTCGGCCGCGGTGAGCATCTGGCGGCCCACCGCCCGCGTGACGTGCTCGGTGTATCCGGCCGCGGCGGCCAGGAAGGACTGCACCCGGGCCAGCTGCAGGCGCTGCTCCTGGTCGAGCTGGGGCGTCAGCAGATCGTTGCCCGAGCGCATGAGCTCCTGCAGCGCCTCGGGGTTCGTGGGATCGAGGCCCTGGAGCTGCTCCATGAGCTGGCCCATGTCCACCGTCAGGTTCGCGGCGAAGTCCCGGACCAGCGACAGCAGGTGTTCCCGGGCCCACGGCCGGGCGAACTGGAACCGGTGGACGACCTCATGCAGGGCCACCCAGGCCCGGAACTCGACCGGGGACAGCGACCAGTCCCGTTCGAAGGCCGCGACGTTGGGCGCGACGAACCCGACGACGACCGGGGCGGGCCGGGGGACCGCCACGTCCGAGTGGCCGAGCACGCGCTGGGCCAGCACGCCGATCGCGGTCCCGGCCTGGGCGCCGAGGAGGAGCGGGACGACCTGCTGGAGGACCGCGCCGGCCATGGGCGGCAGCTGCTCCTCGCCTCCCTCCGGCTGGGGCATGGTGCTGAAGGCCTGCCCCATGCGGGCGGCCGACGGCTCCACCATGTCCTTCAGCCCGCGGATCGCGGACTCCACCCACTCGGCGCGGCGGAGGGTCTCGACCCGGACCACGTCGGTCGGCTGGGGGAGGCCCGTGAACTCCGCCACGTGCAGCTCGGCCGCCCGGACGGTGTCCTCGAAGCTCCGGCGGTCCTCGGCAGTCGGGGGTGGGTCGTCGCCGGCCGACGCGACCAGGGCGATCCCCACCTGCCGGGCCAGCTCCCAGTTCACCGGCCCCGTGCTGGACATCAGGACCCGCTGGATCTCGCGGAACAAGGGGATCTCGGAGAACGGGTCGCCGGATCCCGAGGACGGGTTCCGCCGGGGATCGGGGAGGTCGCTCGACATCCAGCCATTGTAGGCAGGGGCCGGGGTTCGACCCCCGGCGCGGGGATTTCCTTCGACGACGTTCAGCCGCCTTCAGGGGCGCCGTCGATACACTGCTGCCCATGGACGAACCGGCAGTCGAGCGCCTCCTGGTGCGCGTCACCGCCGAACCGCTCGACGCCTCCGCCGCGATGGCCTGGGTGGACGACCCCGGCGCCGGCGGCACGTGCGTGTTCGTGGGGACCGTGCGGGACCACTCCGACGCCGGCGAGGTGACCGGCCTGACCTACGAGGCGTGGGAGGAGGAGGCCGAGCGGCGGATGCGCGAGGTCGCGGGCGAGATGCTCGACCGGTGGCCGGTCCGTCGGGCGGCGCTCCTGCACCGCACCGGCGAGCTGGGCATCGGCGACGCCTCGGTGGTGGTGGCCTGCTCGGCCCCCCACCGTGCGGAGGCCTTCGACGCCTGCCGCCACGGCATCGAGCGCATCAAGGGCGACGTGCCCATCTGGAAGAAGGAGGCCCTGACGGCCGGGGAGGCCCACTGGGTGATGGGCAGCTGATGGGCCGCGACCTGGCGATCGACCTCGGCACGGCGAACACGCTGGTGTACCGGCAGGGCGAGGGGATCGTGTTCGACGAGCCGACCGTCATCGCGCTCAACACCCGCACCGGCGACGTCCTGGCCATGGGCGACGAGGCCTGGGAGATGATCGGGCGGACGCCCGGGAACGTCGTGGCCATGCGCCCGCTGCGACACGGCGCGATCACGGACTTCGACATCACCCAGCACATGATCCGGCTGATCCTGCGCCGGGTCGGCGTCGGGCGCTTTCCCAAGCCGCGGGTCCTGATCTGCGTCCCGTCGGCCATCACCGAGGTGGAGCGCCGCGCGGTGAAGGAGGCCGCGGAGCTCGCCGGGGCCCGCGACGTGGTGCTGGTCGATGAGCCGCTGGCGGCGGCCATCGGCGCCAACCTCCCGGTGCACGAGCCGATCGGGAACCTCATCGTGGACATCGGCGGCGGCACCAGCGAGATGGCCGTGGTGTCGATGGGCGGGATCGTGGCGGGGAAGGCCGTGCGGTGCGGCGGGTTCGACATGGACGCCGCCGTGCAGGCCCACGTCCGCAAGGCCTACGGCATCGCGGTGGGGGAGCGCACCGCGGAGCAGATCAAGATGGCCATCGGCTCGGCCTATCCCACGGGCGGGATCCCCGCGGCCCGGGTCCGCGGCCGCGAGCTGTCCACCGGGATGCCGAAGGCTGTCGAGGTCACCGAGGAGGAGATCCGCGAGGCCCTGGCCGAGCCGGTGCGGATCATCGTGGAGGCGGCCCGGGACTCGCTGTCCGAGGCGCCCCCCGAGCTGGCCCACGACGTGCTGGAGACCGGCATGTTCCTGACCGGCGGCGGGTCGCTGCTGAAAGGGACCCAGGTCCGGCTGGCCCGCGAGTGCGAGGTGCCGGTGCACGTGACCGAGGCTCCGCTGGAGACCGTGGTGCTCGGCGCCGGCCGGATGCTCGAGCACTACGGCCGGTACCGCTCGTCGTTCCTGTTCTCCCGGGGGGCCTGAGCCCTACCCCTTGGAGACGAAGTTCCGGAGCGCGTCGCCGGCCCACCGCCCCAACGTGAACAGCACTACCGCGATAGCGGCAGCCGCCGCGGCCATCAGCAGCGCCAGGGCCCCGATCCGCAGCGCCCGCACCCAGAGCGGCCGCCAGTAGTCGGGCTCGAGGAACGTCTTCAGGGCCGGCTCGGTGGAGGCCTCGACCGGTGTCGCCCGCCCCCCCCGGCCGAAGCCGGCCGCCGTGGGGGTCCCGCGGCCGCGCGTCCCGTTGGCCGCCGCCATCTCGTGCCACACCAGCAGCGCGGAGGTCCCGGCCGCCACCAGCAGCGGCACGACGATCAGCAGCCACAGCACGCCATCACTGTAGAACGGCGGCCTTGGCATTTCCCGCGCATTCCGTACGATCGCTTCCGTGTCTCGCCGGGCCATGGCCGCCATCCCCATTGCCGCGTTCGCCCTGGCGCTCTCGGCCGTGCCGCTGCCGTACTTCGGCGAGGGCCCGGGGCCGGCGCGCGAGGTGGAGCCGCTGATCCACGTGACGGGGCGGCACCTGTACCCCTCGGAGGGGAAGTTCGTCCTGACTTCGGTGTCGTTCCGGAGCCTGACCCTCCCTAAGCTGATCGCGGCGTGGCGCGACCCCGCCGAGAGCGTGGTCCCGGAGTCGCTGCTGGTGTTCCCCGGCGAGACGCAGCAGCACGCCGACCTGCGGTCGATCTCGGAGATGGACACGAGCAAGATCGACGCGACGTACTGGGTCCTGTCCCGGTTGGAGGGCTACCCGAAGGACCACGGCGCCGGCGCGCTCGTGGAGTCGATGGGATCGGGATGTCCCGCAGACGGGAGGCTGTTCCCGGGCGACCTCATCCAGTCGGTGAACGGACAGGAGATCCCGGATGTGCCCACGCTGGACCGGGTCCTGAAGGGGATCCCGACGTCCTCCCCCCTGACCATCCGGGTGGCGGCGGGGGGGGCGACCACCGACGTCCGGCTCACCCGCCGCCGGTGCGGCGGGGTGCACCGCGCGGTGATCGGCATCTCGACCGTGCCGAACTTCCCGTTCGACGTGTCGATCTCCAGCGGCGAGATCGGCGGCCCCTCGGCGGGCCTGATGTGGGCGCTCGGCCTGTACGACCTGCTGACGCCGGGGGATCTCACGGACGGGCGGACCATCGCCGGCACGGGCACCATCGACGCGGGGGGGAACGTCGGCCCCATCGGCGGCGTCGAGAACAAGATCGCGGCCGCCGAGCGGGCCGGCGCGACGGCCTTCCTGGTCCCGGTCGACAACCTGGCCGCGGCGAGGACGGTCCCCACCGACATGCGCCTGGTTCCGGTCCGGACGTTCCGGGACGCGCTGGGCTACCTCCGGGGCCGATAGTGGGTGCAGGAAACCGGAGGGCCGGTGATAGGCTCTGGCGACCCGGCCGCGCCGAGGTCGGGCGGGGAGAGGAAGCCGCACCACCGTGGCCCAACGCATCGTGACGCGCCGCCGCCGCTGGCTGCTCGCGCTCGCCGCGGTGGTCGTGCTGGCCGTCATCGCCCTCAACGTCCTGTCGGGGTTCTATATCGACCTGCTGTGGTTCCGCGAGGTCGGATTCTCGAGCGTCTTCTGGACGGTCTTCTGGACCAAGGTCTGGCTGGGATTCCTGTTCGGCGCGCTGTTCTTCGTGGTGCTCTACGCGAACCTGCTGATCGTCCGCCGCCTGATCCCGCCCTTCCGGACGTTCACCCCCGAGCAGGAGGTCGTGGAGCGGTACCGGGTGGCCATCGAGCCCTATGCCAAGTGGATCCTGCCGGGGCTGGCGTTCGTCATCGCGCTGTTCGTCGGCATCGGGGCGTCCTCGCAGTGGCAGACCTTCCAGCTGTGGCGGAACTCCTCGGGCGTCACGTTCGGCCAGACCGACCCCGTGTATCACCGGGACCTGTCCTTCTACGTCTTCAAGCTGCCGTTCCTGCACTTCGTCCAGGGGTGGCTGTTCTCGGCCTTGGTCGGCATCACCGTGCTCGTGGCCATCGCCCACTACCTGTGGGGCGGGATCCGGCTCCAGGCCACCACCGAACGGGTCACCCCGCAGGTGAAGGCCCACCTGTCGGTGCTGCTGGGACTGATCGTCCTGGTGAAGGCGTGGGGCTACTACCTCGGGAGGTTCGACCTGCTGTTCAGCCGGCGCGGGGTGGTGCAGGGCGCGTCGTACACGGACATCCACGCGCAGAAGCCGGCGCTGGCCGTCCTCATGATCATCGCGATCATCTGCGCGATCGTGTTCTTCGTGAACATCCGGTTCCGCGGCTGGGCCGCGCCGGCCATCGCGGTCGGCCTGCTGGCGCTCGTGGCCATCGTGATCGGCGCGGTCTACCCGGCCGCCGTCCAGCGGTTCTCGGTGGCCCCCCAGGAGCGTCAGCGGGAAGAGCCGTACATCAGGGACAACATCGCGGCCACGCGAGCCGCGTTCGGGCTGGACAAGATCTCGTCGACGCAGGTCTCGCCGACGCAGGACATCGACCAACAGAGCGTCACGGACAACTCGGCCACCGTGAGCAATATCCGGCTGTGGGACCCCGGCCTGCTGAAGGAGAACTACGACGCGTTGCAGCGGATCCGGCAGTACTACGAGTTCCAGGATGTCGACGTCGACCGGTACAAGGTCGGCGACACGCAGCGCGTCGTCATGATCTCGGCGCGGGAGGTGAGCCAGCTCGGCATCCCCGGCACGGGTGGGACATGGCAGAACCTGCACCTCGTCTACACGCACGGCTTCGGCGCGGTGGCCAGCCAGGTGAACACGGCCACCGACCAGGGCGAGCCGGCGTTCCTGGTGCAGGACATCCCTCCCCAGCCCAACCAGGCGCCCTTCCAGCTTGCGGACACCGGACAGCGCGTGTACTTCGGTGAGCGCCAGGACGTCCCCTTCGTCGTGGTGAACACCGGCTCCGGGGAGCTCGACTACCAGTCGGACTCGCAGCAGAAGCAGGCCCCCGCCTACGAGGGGAGCGGCGGGATCCGCATGGGCGGGATCCTCGGCAAGGTCCTGTTCGCGTGGCGGTACAAGGACGTGAACCTCCTGATCTCCGGGCTGATCCACAACGACAGCCGGGTCCTGATCTACCGGAGGATCCAGGACCGCATCCCCAAGCCCGCTCCGTTCCTGCAGTACGACGGGGACCCCTACGCGGCGGAGGTGGACGGGCGGCTCGTATGGATCCAGGACGCCTACACCACCACGAACCTCTATCCCTATTCGCAGAGCGTCGCTCTGGGCTCGGTCAGCGGGCTGCCGGGCTCGGCCAACTACATCCGGAACTCCGTGAAGGTGGTCGTCGACGCGTACAGCGGTGCGATGACCTACTACGTGGTCGACCCGAACGACCCGATCATCCAGGTCTGGCAGAACGCGTTCCCGGACCTGTTCACGCCCGTCGCGGACGCGAACCCGGACCTGGTGGCGCACTTCCGGTATCCGGAGGACCTGTTCTCCGTACAGGCCAACCAGTTCGCCAGCTACCACGTCCAGAATCCCCGCGTGTTCTACGGCAAGCAGGACTTCTGGGCGCTGCCCGGTGACCCGTCCGTGCCGACCGCGAAGAACCAGACGAAGCCCGCCCTGCGTCCCTACTACGTCCAGATGCTGCTGCCCGGGCACACCAGCGAGGAATTCACGCTGATCCTGCCGTTCACGCCCTCCGGCCGCAACAACATGATCGCGTGGATGGCGGCGCCGTCCGACCCGTCGGACTACGGCAAGCTGGTCTCGTTCGAGTTCCCCTCGGGGACCAACGTCGTCGGTCCGCTGCAGGTGTTCGGCCAGATCAACTCGGACACCGACTTCTCCGAGCAGCGGACGCTGCTCAGCAGGGGAGGCTCGTCGGTGGAGTTCGGCAACTTCCTGGTCATCCCCATCGACCAGGGGTTCCTGTACGTGCTGCCGGTGTTCGTGAAGGGGACCCAGGAGGGCGCGTTCCCCCTGCTGAAGCGGGTGGTGGTGGTGCACGGGAACATCGTGGGGCTCGGCAACGACCTGAACGATGCGATTGCGGACTCGTTCGGCACGCAGCCGACGCAGCCGAACCAGCCACCCACCGGCGGGGGGACCGTGAACCAGCAGGTGAAGGCGCTGATCGCGGACGCCGTGCGGCACTTCCAGGCCGCGGACGCCGCGCTGAAGGCCGGCGACCTGGGGACCTATCAGACCGAGATCGCCGCCGCCCAGCAGGACATCCGGCGGGCCCAGGAGCTGGCGACCGGCCCGGTGCCCACTCCCACGCCGACAGGCTCGGCGAGCCCGACCCCGTCCTCCGGGCCGACCGTGACCCCGTCCGCCACGACGCCGTCGGCGAGCCCGACCTAGCTCCGCGGCCGCGTCTGGAGGCACCCGTCCATCCGCATTCGCGGGGAAAAATCCCGTGCGAAGTCTCGACGTCCGCCGCAGCGATGGTTCTGTGCGCTCCAGCCTGCCGTACCGGCGGGCACGGGCGCGGGCGGGGGTCGGCGATCGCGGGACGAGGGACACGTCGATGGAAGCTGGCGGCTTGGGTCGATTCTCGCCACCGGGCTGCTCCCCGCGTTGCCGGCGGCCGCTTCGCCGTGCAGCCCGGGCACCGTGACCATCAACTGGGTCGGCCGGGGCCGGACCAACTCGTGGTTCGACGCCAACAACTGGCTGCCCATCGGCGGCGCCGGAGCGCGCCTGCCGGGGCCGAACGACAACGTCTGCATCTCCAACCAGACGCCCGACATCACGGTGGGCTACGCGAACAACACCACCACGAAGATCAAGAGCATCGAGACGCACGAGGGCGTCGACGTCTCTGCCGGGGAGCTCGACGTCTCCGACGCGAGCGCCCCCTCGCAGTCCTCGGACCTGACCCTCGCGGGCGGCCGCCTGGGAGGCAAGGGCCACGTCACCATCACGGGCGCGTTCGGCTTCACCGCGGGTCCCCTGGTGGGAACGGGGGGGACGCTCGTCGGGGGGAACGTCACCGTGAGCGTTGGGGGAGCGGGGGCGAAGTTCCTCCTCCGTGACCTGACCGTCGCAGGGACGCTGAGCTGGACGGGAGGAGACGTCAGGACCGGCCAGGGCGTGGTCATCCGCAACGACGGCGTGGTGGCCATCGATCATTCCGCGGCCACCGGCCTGCTGTTCACGGCGGGGGGCGCGGTGCCTACGTTCGTCAACGCAGGCTCCCTCGTGAAGAAGGCCGGCACCGGGCCGACGACGCTGGGGATCCCCGTGGTCAACGCGGGGAGCATCGACGCACAGGTGGGCCTGCTGCGGATGCCCCGGCTGACCAACGCCGGATCGGGCCACGTGCGGGTGGAGAGCGGCGCCGTGATGGACGTCACCGGGCCCGTGACCCAGGCCGGCGCGGTCACCCTCCTCGGCAAGAGCCAGCTGTCGCGGGCTCCTACGTCCAGTCGGCCGGGGGAACGTCGCTGCAGTCGCCCAGCGGGGTGATCAAGACGACCGCCGGCGCGTTCACCGTGAATGGAGGCGTGGTGGGCGGCCTGGGGACCGTCGACGGTCCCATCCACGTGAACGGCGGCACGATCGCGCCCGGGCTGTCCCCGGGCATCCTCCGTGGCGGCGCCTCCTACCAGCAGGCTGGCGGGAGCTTGTCGATCCAGATTGCCCGGAAGATGCCGGGCGCCGGGTTCGACCGCCTGGCGCTGGGCGGCGGGGCGATGCTCGGAGGCACGTTGTCGATCGCGACGGCCCCGGGGTTCACCCCGGCGCTCGGCGACTCCTTCCGGGTGATCACCGCGTCCTCGGTGTCGGGCGCGTTCGGCTCCGTCTCGGGAGCGGCGGCGGGCGGCGGGAGGTTCTACGACGTCCGGTCGGACGGCGCCGGGGGCCGACTGGTGGTGGTGGAGCCCCGGGTGTCGGTGGGCAACGTGAACGTCACCGAGGGGAACTCCGGCACGCACCCGGCGGACTTCGTCGTTTCGCTCGATCGCAGGAGCCCGCTCGCCGTGACGGTGGACCTGGCCACCGCCGCCGGTTCGGCCTCCGTGGGCTCGGACTTCCATTCGGTGTCGAAGACCGTGACGTTCCCGCCGGGGGACACCAGCGCGGTGGTCGTGGTTCGCGTGGTCGGGGACCTGACCGACGAGACGAACGAGACCTTCACGTTGCACGTGACCGGGGTGGGCAATGCGCTCGTCGGTGACGGCACGGGCGTGGGCACGATCCTCGACGACGACGTTGCGACGCCGACCCCGCCGCCCCCGACGACCCCGACCCCCACGACCGCGCCGCCCACGACCCCCGCGCCGCCGACGACACCTCCGGGGACCACGCCGCCGGTGACGGGTCCGCCCACCGGTCCGCCGGCGATCCACCCGGTCGTCTCGCCCACGCCGTCGACGAGGCCGTCGAAGACAGCGTCGCCGACACCGAGCGGGTCGTCTCCCTCGGCGACGCCCAGCGAGTCACCCAGTCCCGTCCCCACGGCGTCGCAGGGCGGGCGGGGACCGCCGCCGGGCGGCGGGCCGTCGCCCCTCCCGGGGAACCCGGACCGGTCCCGGTTCGTGCGCTCCGTGGACGACGTCAACGGCGTTCCCTGGTCCGCCGCCGCCGTGACCCGGAGCGCCCTGCTGGCCATCCTGGTCCTGCTGCTGATCCTGTTCCCGAGCATCCTGTTCAACTCGACCCTCGAGGAGAACTACGACGAGGTCCGGGGATGGTTCCGGCGTCGCGGGGGAACTGCGGCGTCGCCGGGCGTGGCGTCGAGGGTCGCCGCGCTGAGGGCCAAGCCGGGGTTCCGCCCGGTTGCCTTCCTGGGCTTCTTCGCGCTGTCCGCGCTGCTGTACGGATTCCTCGATCCGGGGTTCGGGCTGCACCGGCGGTCGCTGGCGCTGTTCCTGGGGCTGCTCGCGGGGCTCATGGCGGTGACGATCGTCGCGGAGCTCCCGACGGTCGCGTTGCTCCGGCGCCACGGCGACCGCGGGCGCATCCGCCTTCTGGGGGGGCTCGCTGGTGGTGGGCGTCCTGTGCGTGGCTGCGTCGCGGCTGGCGCACTTCCAGCCGGGTTACCTGTACGGGGTCATCGCAGGCGCCGCGTTCCAGCGGGAGCTCTCGCGGGAGGAGGCGGGCCGGGGTGTCCTCGTCTCGGCCGTCGTGCTGCTGGTGGCGAGCATCGGCGCGTGGCTGGCCTGGATCCCCGTGTCGCACGCCGCGAACAAGGCCGGGGCGGGCCTCGGCATCCTGGTCCTTGATGCGGTCCTCGCGGCGATGTTCGTCACGGGGCTGGAGGCGGTCGTGATCGGGCTGCTGCCCCTGCGGTTCCTGGACGGGCACAAGCTGTTCGCCTGGAACCGCGCGCTGTGGGTGATCCCGTTCGCTCTGGGGGCGTTCGGCTTCGTCCACCTGCTGCTGCGGCCGGGCGGCGGATACCTGAATCACACCGGCAACACGCCGATCTTCACGGTCATCGGGCTGTTCCTGGCCTTCGGCCTGGCCTCGGTCTCGTTTTGGGCCTACTCCAGGTTCCGCAAGCCCCGGGAGCCGCAGGCCGAGGTGGCGACGGTGGCTTCGTGAAGCCACCCCCGGCCGAGCCCGCCGGATAGCCGTCGGCGCTCAGCGGGTCCGCCGGCCGGGAGAAAACGTACTCTTGATGCATACCGGCCCTGTGGCCTGCCATCCGGCACGGACGCGCCCGGTCGTTGCGGAAGGAAGCGATCCCCATGGAACAGCCTGTCGAGCTGACGGAATCGCCCTACGCCGCGTGGGTGTCTGGGCTGATCATCGCTGCTGCATCACTCGGTGCCCTCACGGTCTTCATGGGCCTGTTCGAGGGAACGGTCAGCAGGGCTCTGTTCTTCGGGGTCGCCGGGCTCGCCGCCGCCGTCGCTGCGCGCACGATGGCCCAGGTCATCCGCACCCACACCGCGGCGGCCACGGTCGTCCTGGTGTTCTCGCTGATCGCGTTCGGCTCGGGGCTGCAGTCGGCCATCCTGGGGACCGGGCAGTAACCCGGTTGGCGGTCCAAATGTCCGTTGCTACCATCAGTCTGCGGGGTGGAGCAGTCCGGTAGCTCGCTGGGCTCATAACCCAGAGGTCGAAGGTTCAAATCCTTCCCCCGCGACGACCGAAGCTGCAGGTCAGAGCGTTATTGGGCGGCCCCGGGACACGGAGGCCGCCCAAACTTTGGCCCCTGCGCCCCGGACGGCCGACGCTCAGCGCCGTCCCAGGAGGTTCAAGTCCCTCGACCACGGCCCGCGGCGATCCCGAATCGCCGAACCGTCCAGCGCCGGTTCTCGAGTGACGGCCGGCGCGATTCCCGTTCAGCCGACCCCGTTCGTCGGCAGCGAGCATGAGCTATACGCTGTCTGCTCGGCGCTCGGCGCTCCGGACGTCCGGCTCCTCATGATCACCGGGCCCCGGGGATCGGGAAGACCAAGCTCGCCGTCGGGCCGCCGCACGGACCCGGGCCGAATTCGAGGAGGCACCTTCTTCGTCCCGATGGCCGCGAACCGTGATGCCGTCATCGACCTCACCGATCTGGATGGCATGTTCCGGACGCGTCTCGAACCGTCTCCTGAGCTGGGTGCACGCGGCCGCGAGACCTCGGAGCCCGGGCCACTTCCGAACTCGGCACTCCTCGACCTTACCCGGCCGCTATGAGCCGGCCCAACGACATAGCACAGCCATGAACCTGAGGTGTAAAGCGCTATCCGGAGACACCTATGTCTTGAAACCGGACGACTGGGCTTGACCCGATTTGACGGACATCCACCAACAGGGGTTCAACCCGGAGAGGATGTCCGACATGGAGCACAGACAGAAGCGACCGCGGCGGTCCTTCAGCCCGGAGTTCAAGGCGGAGGTCGTCGAGCTGTGCCGCACGGGGGATCGGTCGATCGGGGAGGTCGCCAGGGACCTGGATCTCACCGAGACTGCCGTGCGGGAGTGGGTGCGTCGGGCCGACGTCGACGCCGGCCGGCGGGAGGGCCTGAGCACCGCCGAGCGCGAGGAGATCGCGAGGCTCCGCAGGGAGAACCGGATCCTGCGCGAGGGGCGGGACATCCTCAAGCGCGCCACGGCTTTCTTCGCGAGGGAGACCCGGTGACGGTGTACCCGTTCATCGAGGCGGAGAGAGCGGAGCAGCGCAACGTCCGCAAGACGTGCGACCTGCTCGAGGTCTCCAGGACCGCCTTCTACCAGTGGGTTCGCCACGACCCCTCGAAGCGGGATCTCGACGACCGGGAGCTCGGGGAGCGCATCAAGAAGATCCATGAGCGATCCCGCGGCACCTACGGAGCACCCAGGATCCACGCCGAGCTCCGGCGCCAGGGCATCTCGACGAGCCGCAAGCGGGTGGCGAGGCTCATGAGGGAGCTGGGGCTCCAGGGTCGCCGCAAGCGACGGTTCAAGCGCACCACCACCCCCGACCCCCAGGCGGCCGCGGCCGCTGATCTGCTGAAGCGAGCGTTCGGGGCGGGCACCGTCTCGATCGACCAGATCTGGTGCTCGGACATCACCTACGTCAGGACCTGGGAGGGCTGGATGTACGTGGCCGCGATCCTCGATGTGTCGTCGCGGCGCGTGGTGGGGTGGGCCATGGCCGATCACATGCGGGCCGAGCTCGTGTGCGATGCGCTGCGAATGGCGCTGAGGCCCGCCAGGCCCCCCGGGGCCTGATCTTCCACTCCGATCGCGGCAGCCAGTACACCTCGAATGAGTTCCGCGCCCTGCTCGAGGACCACGGCCTGCGCCAGAGCCTGGCCGCCCCCGGGCAGTGCTGGGACAACGCGGTGGCCGAGTCGTTCTGGGCCACGCTCAAAGAGGAACTCGTCTACCAGCACTCTTGGCCCACCCGGGCCCGAGCCCGCCACGCGATCTTCGAGTTCGTCGAGGTGTTCTACAACCGTCAGAGGCTCCATTCGAGCCTCGGCTACCTCAGTCCGGCGGAGTACGAGGCCCGTGGGAGCGGGCAAGGGGAAGCGGTCGATGCCGCATAATCAACGTGTCCGTCAAAGCGGGGTAACCCCACTGTGAAGTGCGTGCATCACAGCCCGATCCTCCTCACACTGCATCCGTCCCTCCTGTCCGGGGCCGTGGTCTGCAACCCGAACCCTGGCAGGAGGGACCTGCCGTTCCTAGGAAGCCGAAAGGCCCCGGAGCACCTCCGAGGCCTCTGCACTTTTCGTGATCAAGGCTGTGTACTTTTCGGTGATCGCCTTCATATGAGGCCGGGCCCTTAGTGGCTTTTGGGCGCACGTCCTCCCTCGTCCAAACACGAGTGATGAATATCCGGCCCACCGCTGCCGTGGAGTTGCTTCCACATCGAGCCCGCTATTGTAGGGCCGTCCGAACGGCGTCTGGCACCTTCGCTCAGATCGGCTACTTTCAGCGCCTGAACCCCACTGAGTTCGATGGAGACCG
>WNGA01003305.1_pt1 | contig 46113 bp, 30 predicted proteins | sample 5400061 | NCBI WGS metagenome assembly WNGA01 (sample SAMN13153366, study PRJNA577476) | soil metagenome | isolation source: 100 cm soil or saprolite under grassland replicate 2 | place: USA:California | collected 2016-06-15
TGTGTAGCGCTCCTCGGACATCCCCGCCGACGAGACACCGAGGCAGAACAAGCACGCATCGACAAGGCGCAGCTCGCCCTCGAGCGCCGAGAGGTCCGTCACGTCGGCCTGCACGACGTCCCGAAGTTTGTCGCTCTTCATGCCGGTGTGCTGTCTGCCGATGACAACGACGCGACCAACGCCCGGATCGAGGAGGCATTCGCGCAACACGCCCTGCCCGATCATTCCCGTTGCGCCGAACACGAGGACGTTCATGTGATGGTGTCCGCTCGAACGTTGGCTCACGAAAGCGGCACACGTCAAGCTGCACGACTGCCCGTGTCAAGACTGCCCGCCGCGGCCCGTTCGCTCTTTTCATGGCAAGATTGCCGTCTGAGCTCCGGAAAGATGTCGCACATGAACGTGAGTCGTTGACATGCCAGGCGCCCGAGTCAAGGACATCAAGCGGACGAAGGTCGCAAAGCACGCAAAGGTCGCGGACGTCGCGAAGGCCGCGCGGGCGACGCGTGGCGTGTCGAATCTCATCCCGGGCGAGCCGCACAAGCCTCGCATTGTCCGCGTCGGGATCACGCAGATGGCGTGCACCGAGAATGCGGCTTCCAACCTGACCCGGCAAATACAACTGATTGAGAAAGCGGCGGCCGCTGGTGCGCAGGTGATTTGCACGCAGGAGCTGTTCCGATCGCAGTACTTCTGTCAGGTTGAGGATCACCGGTTCTTCGCGCTGGCCGAACCGATTCCGGGACCGTCCACGGATGCGCTCTCGTCGATTGCGAAGCAGCACGGCGTGGCCATCGTGGCGTCGCTGTTCGAAAAGCGCGCCGCGGGTCTGTACCACAACACCGCCGCAATTATCGATGCGGACGGATCCGTTCTCGGCGTCTACCGCAAGATGCACATCCCGGACGATCCGCTGTACTACGAGAAGTTCTATTTCACGCCCGGCGACACCGGCTTCAAATCATGGAAGACGCGGCACGCCACGATTGGCGTGCTGATCTGCTGGGATCAGTGGTTTCCCGAAGGCGCCCGGCTGACAGCGATGCAGGGAGCCGAGATCCTCTTTTATCCGACGGCGATCGGATGGCATGCCTCGGAAAAGCGCGAGTTCGGCCGCGCGCAGCACGACTCGTGGGAGCTGATTCAGCGAAGCCACGCGGTGGCGAACGGCTGCTTCGTCTGCGCGCCGAATCGCGTCGGCCACGAGATCGTGAAAGACAGTCGCGGCAAGCCGGTCAACCCCGACGGCATCGAGTTCTGGGGCCAGTCGTTCATCGCGTCTCCAGATGGCGCGATCATGCGCCGTGCGCCCGTGTCGCGGGAACAGGTGATCCTCGCCGATTGCGATCTCGCGCGCGTCGAATTCAGTCGTACGCACTGGCCGTTTCTACGCGACCGCCGCGTCGACGCCTACCAGGACCTCACCAAGCGATTCATCGAGCGCTGATGGCCACGCCGCTGAAAGGCACGCCAGCGGATCACGGTTTTTCTTTTCCCGCCGAGTGGCACCGCCACAGCGGCACCTGGATTAGCTGGCCCCGCCCCGAAGGCATTTCCTTCCCTGGACGATACGCCGAGTGCCTTCACAACGTCATCGAAGTCATCCGCACGATTGCGCAGTTCGAGCGCGTGCACCTGAACGTTCCCAACGTCGATTACGAGCGCATCGTCCGCGAGCTCTTGACGCGCGCGCGCGTGCCCGCGAGGCGCGTCGCGTTTCATCACATTCCGACCAACGAATGCTGGACCCGCGACCACGGTCCGGCGTTCGTTCTCCGCGCCCGCCGCGGGCGCACCGAAGCCGCGGTCGTCGATTGGGGTTACAACGCGTGGGGTGGAAAGTACCCGCCGTTCGACGCCGATGACGCCGTTCCGACTCGGGTTGCGCACGAGCTCGGCCTGCCCGTGTTCTCGCCTGGCGTGGTGATGGAAGGCGGCGCCGTCGATTTCAACGGCGCCGGGACGATCCTCACGACGAAGTCATGCCTTCTCAACAAGAACCGCAATCCTCGTCTCGAGCAGCGGCAGATCGAACGGTATGTGACGACCTATTACGGTCAGACGCATGTCGTGTGGCTGGGCGACGGCATCGAGGGTGACGATACCGACGGACATATCGACGATCTGGCGCGCTTCGTCGACGCGCGCACCATCGTCATCGGCGTCGAAGACGACGCGGCAGATCCCAATTTCCGCGTGTTGCAGTCGAATCGCACGCTGCTCGAGAGAGCTCGCGATCAGCACGACCGCGCGTTTCGCATCGTGGAGCTTCCAATGCCGCGACCCGTGCTTTACAAGGGGCAGCGATTGCCGGCGACTTATATGAACTTCTATTTCGTCAACGGCGCGCTGCTCGTGCCGACCTTCGAACAACGCCGGCGAGATGCGCGGGCGCTGTCGATCCTGCAGAGCCTTTTGCCTCGGCGCCGAGTGATCGGCGTGGATTGTCGCGCGCTCATCTGGGGGCTTGGCGCAATTCATTGCCTGACGCAGCAACAACCTGCGTGGTCGGTTTCATAACCGCTCAGCTGCACGTGTCGCGTAACATAGGGCATGGCCCGCGCGCTGAGCGTCATCGCCGATCAGGCTTTTTCACGCGCCGCGGGCGCGCCGCTCATCGACGGCAACGCGGTTCGCGTATTGCGGGACGCGCGCGAGAACTACCCCGCGTGGATGTCCGCCATCCAGTCCGCACGCAAGTGGATCCATTTCGAGAGTTACATCATTCACGACGACCAATCCGGCTGCGACTTCGCGCGAGCGCTGATGGAGCGCGCGCGAGCCGGAGTGCACGTGCGTGTCGTGTACGACTGGCTCGGCGCCGTGAGCGCCACGACGTGGATGTTCTGGGAGCGAATGCGACGGGCGGGCATCGAGGTCCGCGCGTTCAATCAGCCGCGCCTCGACGCGCCCCTCGGGTGGATGGCGCGCGATCATCGCAAGATGCTCGGCGTCGACGGACAAGTCGGGTTCATTACGGGATTGTGCGTCGGCGACATGTGGGCCGGTGGAGGACGGTACGCCGGACTCGAACCCTGGCGAGACACCGGCGTCGAAATCCGCGGGCCGGCCGTGCCGCACATCGAGCAGGCGTTCGCGGACGTTTGGGCGGCAACCGGCAAACCGCTGCCCGAGGACGAGCTCCTTCCGGACGGTGCGGTCCCGAATACGGGCAACACCGCACTTCGCGTGATCGCCAGCAAGCCCGCGACGGCTGGCATGTTCCGCCTCGATCAACTCGTCGCAGCGGTCGCTCGCAAGACGCTCTGGATCACCGACGCGTATTTCGTCGGCGCGTCGCCGTACGTGCAGGCGCTGGTTGCGGCCGCAGACGATGACGTGGATGTTCGGCTGCTGGTCCCCGGCGGGTCGGATCTGCCGCTGCTCCAGCCGCTCACGCGCGCGGGCTATCGTCAGCTCCTCGAAGCGGGCGTGCGCATCTTTGAGTGGAACGGTTCCATGGTTCACGCCAAGACCGCGGTAGCCGACAGCAGGTGGGCGCGCGTCGGGTCGAGCAACCTCAATATCCAAAGCTGGCTCGGCAACTGGGAGCTCGACGTCGCGATCGAGGACGACGAAATCGGTCGTCAGATGGAGCAGATGTATCTGGAGGACCTCGAGCGCGCGACCGAGATTGTGCTGAGTGCGCGCAGCGTCCGACGCGTAACCGGCGCTTCGAGCCACTCCGCTCGGCCGCGCCACCGCCCGCGATGGTCGCACCGCACCGGCCGGACGCGGCGAGCGGCCACCGCCGGCGCGTTGCGCCTTGGCCGGACGTTTAGGGCGGCGCTCACCGCGCGCCGTCAATTGGGCGCGGCCGAAGTGTGGAGCCTCATTTACGGCATGCTCCTGCTCGGCGCGATTGGCTTCGTCGGCCTCAAATGGCCGAGAGGCCTCGCCTATCCGCTGGGAATCTTCAGTATCTGGATCGCGATCAGCCTGCTGATACAAGCAGCGAAACTCTGGGGCAAACGCGCCGCGGCGGTTCCCGAGACGAAACCGGCCGGTCGGCGAGAGGACGCCGCGTAGGACCGTCCCGCGATGCGCGCTTCTTTATCAGCCGCCGATGGTCACAGATAAACCGCAGATAAGCCGCAGATAGCCGCAGATAGCCGCAGATAAACCGCAGATAAGCCGCAGATAAGCCGCAGATAAGCCGCAGATAAGCCGCAGATAGCCGCAGATAGCCGCAGATAAGCCGCAGATGGTCGCAGATAGCCGCAGATGGTCGGCAGATAAGCGCCGCCAGAGTGCGACGTCGGCCTTGGCCGCACCGGCCTTTACTGGGGCTGAGCAGAGCGCTGCTATACTGATTGTTTAACTGTCCCGCCGGAAAGTGCGCCTCACGCGCCGGATCCGGCATCAAGGAGACGATCGTGAAAGACGGAATTCATCCTCAGTACCAGGAAGTCGAAGTCCACTGCGCGTGCGGCGCCTCGTGGAAGACGCGGTCGACGCGCAAGGATCTGCACCTCGAAATCTGCTCGAACTGCCATCCGTTCTTCACGGGTCGTCAGAAGCTGATAGACACCGAGGGTCGTGTCGAGCGCTTTACGAAGAAGTACGGCGCGCAGACGGCCGAGCAGCGGAAGACCGCCGCGAAGGCCGCGAAAGAATCCAAAGCCAAGAGCGTGCGCAAGCCGAGCTGAGCGCGTCTTTGCCGGGCTCAACGCTCGGACCCGATTTGATCAGATCGCGGCCGCGGCCGTAATCACTGCCAGGAAGCGGCGCAGCGCGGGGATGCCGGCTTCTGCCTCCCCATGCACCCGGCTGTAGTCCAGCATTGCGTAACCACGTGCAATGCGATTGCGGAGACGGTCGCGCCGCGAAGAGCTGTCGCCGTGTCGCGGTCGATGACGCCGTGGTCGGCCAGCACATCGAATGCAGAACCGGCTTCGTCCGGCTGCCCTAAGCCCTCGTCCGCCACCCAATGCGCCGCTAAATCGATGCGCCGAGACCACGTCACGACGGACCACGCGTGGCCTCGTCGCGCAGGCGCGCAGCGCCTACCGCAGGCCCACGCAAAGCGCCTGCCGCAGTCCTACGCCGCGCGCTTAGAATGAGCGGGTGTCCGGCTGGACCTCCGCCTTCATCTACGCTGCGCGGACGCTCCGCCGGCAACCCACGTTCGTCGCGGTGGCGCTGCTCACGCTCGCATTGGGCATTGGCGCCAACACCGCCATCTTCAGCGTCATCAAGTCAGTGGTCCTCAATCCGCTTCCTTACGAAGAGCCGGAGCGGATTATGGTCGTGTGGGAGGTGAGTCCAGAGGGTAATCAGGACCGCGTATCCGTTCCCACGTTCGACGACTGGCGTAGCGAACTGCGCGCCTTCGAGTCGATTGCGGCGTATCGGCACGTGGACTTTTCGTACGCCGGCACCGGCGATCCGCGCAACGTTCCCGGCATGAGAGCGACGCCGGACCTTTTCAAGGTGTTGAAGTCCAACGCGCTTCTCGGCCGCACGTTCACGCCCGAGGAGGCCGTCGTCGGCGCAGATCGCGTCGTCGTTGTCAGTCACGGATTCTGGCAGCGTGTACTCGGGGCAAATCCCGACATCATCGGAACGGCCATCAAGCTCGACACGCTCCCGTTCACCGTGATCGGTGTGATGCCGCCGGCGTTCGAGTTTCCGACTGCGGCCGCCGCTGAAGTCTGGGCGCCGCTTGCTTTCGATCCGAACGATCTGCATGGGCGATCGCGCCGCGCACGATCGCTGATGGTTGTTGGACGAACGGCGCCGAATACAACGGCCGGGCAGGCACAGGAGGAGATCTCGGTCCTCGCCAATCGCATTGCCGCCGAGTACAAAGACAGCAACGCAGGCTGGGGCGCGCGCGTCGTCGCCGCCCACGAACAACTCGTCGCCGCCTCGCGTCCCGCGCTGACTGTGCTGATGGGCGCCGTCGGATTCCTCCTCCTCATCGTCTGCGCGAATATCGCGAATCTTCTGCTCGCGCGTCTTTCCAGCCGTCGTCGAGAGATCGCCATTCGCGCCGCACTCGGAGCCGGGAAATGGGATGTCGTGCGTCCGATTGTCGCTGAGAGCCTCCTCCTCTCGGTTGCTGGAGGTTTGCTGGGACTCGTCTTCGCGACCGCCGGCCTTCGGCTGTTGACCACCCTTCCGGACGCACGCCTGCCGCGGATCGATCAGACGCAACTCGACGGCTGGGTCTTGGGCTTCACCGCGGCCATCTCGATCGCGGTCGGGATTGCGTTTGGCGTGATCCCGGCGCTGCACGCATCGCGTGGCGATCTGCGCAGCAACGTTTCTGAATCGGCGGGCACCACGGGCAGTCCGTACGCACGTCACCTCCTCGGCGGTCTTGTCGTCATCGAAGTCGCGCTCGCGCTCGTGTTGCTCGTGGGAGCGGGTCTGATGACACGCAGCTTTGGCAGACTGCTGCAGGTGCATCCCGGCTTCGATTCCAGCAACGTCATCGGCGCACAGGTGCTGCTCCCGGTGACGAAATATCGCGATCGACAAAACCTCGTGCGCTTTTTCGACGACGTGGTGGAGCGTCTTCGGCGTGCGCCGGGAGTGAGTAATGCATCAGCCGTTTCGGCGCTCCCCATGTCTGACGTCGGGCAGGCCATGGCGCTGCCGTTCAGCGTGGAGGGGCATCAGCCGCCACGCGGTGAAGATCCGCTGGCCGACGTGCGCATCGTCGCGCCCGGCTATTTCGAGACCATGAGAATCCGTCTGCTCGCGGGGCGTTTTCTCGACGAGCGCGACGCGCAGGAGACGGCGCGCACGAGCGTCATCAACGAGACCATGGCGCGGCGGTACTTCGCCGATCGGAGTCCACTCGGACAGATCCTCCAGAACCCGCACGGCAAAAGCGAAGTTGTCGGAGTCGTCGCGGACGTGAGGAATCAAGGTCTCGACAGTGAGCCGAAGAAGCAAGTGTATCTGCCCCTTCGTCAAAGCCCGACGGCGGGCATGGCGGTCGTCGCGCGCACCGACAGCGACCCGCTATCGTTCGCCAGCACGATTCAGCGCGTGATCTGGAGCGTTGATCCGGAACAGCCCATTTATCAGTTGAGCACAATGGAGCAGATTCTGGCGCGCGCAGTGTTTCTTCCCAGGCTGAGCACGAGGCTTCTCGCGATCTTCGCATTGGCCGCGCTGCTTCTCGCCGCGCTGGGAATCTACGGCGTCCTTTCCTACTCGGTCACCGAGCGCACGCGCGAAATCGGGCTGCGGATGGCGTTGGGCTCAACGGGCAGCCGCACGGTGAGGCTGGTCGTGCAAAACAGTTTGCTGCTCATCTCAATGGGAGGTGTCTGCGGGTTGATTTGTGCCGTGCTGCTGGCCAATTCGATGTCGGCCGTTCTCTACGGCATCAGCCCATTCGATCTTCCCTCCTTCAGCCTTGCGGCATTGGTGCTGGTCATCGCCGGCATCAGCGCCAGCCTGCTGCCGGCACTGCGTGCGACGCGTGTGGATCCGATGGTCGCGCTCAGGGAGCAGTAAGCTGCTCGATCCGGGGGCTCATGACGCGAAGTCCAGCCTTGGACGATCGCGTTGACCATGGGACTGCAATTTGCGATCGATCCGGTGGAGTCGATGCTCCGCGTGTGCGCGCCATCGCGCCGGCGGCGCTTCAGAAAGCGCGTCGATCACGAGCGTTCGAGCCGTCTCGAGATCCCGCGAACGATGCTCGTGATGAATGGCGAGCGCTTCGCGTGCTTCGCGCCGCAACCCAACCGGACAGGCGGGCAAGGTGACGAGTTCCATCCAGGCTTCAGCGGCCTCGCGCATGCGGCCAGCGCGCCGGCGACACAGCGCGAGCCGGCGCAGCGCCTCGGCTCGAACGTCCGGCTCCCGGCCGATTCGTCCCGCGAGGAGAGAGGCGTTTGCGTAGCACGACTCGGCGTGATCCCGCATGCCGGCACGTTCGTAGAGCCGGCCGAGTCCGAGGCATTCGCGAGGATGCTGGGTTGCGGGCGCGCCGCGCTGAATGAGACGAATCGCGCGCGCCATAACGACGGCAAGCGAGACGAGATCCATGCGATTGTGCTCGAGCACCGCCGCGAGAGGAGCCGCGTCACCGCTGCGGACGTAGCGAAAGAAGCGCGACGGGATTTCGTATCCAGGCACATCCCCGATGCGATGCACGCCGGCGAGATGCCGCTCGAGCACGGCCAGCTTGCAACAATCGTCATCGAGTGAGGGACCGGCAATCGACGGACGCTCCTTCCACAACCGTCGTGAAGGATGCAGCATGTCGACATGCGCCGAATCAGCCAGCGGAAACTCGAGGCGATGAAACAGATAGCGCGTCTCTATCAGCGGCAGGTCGAACGATCGGCCGTTGAATGTGACGAGCGTCGCGTCGGGTGCCAACCAGGCGCGCACTGACTCGAGCAGCGCGCGTTCGTAATTGAGAGCTGGCAGCAGAAACTGACGCACGAGGAGCTCCTCGCCTTCAATGACCGCACAGCCGACGAGGAATGCCTGCGTCCCCGCGCCACCAGCAATGCCGGTGGTTTCAAGATCCAGAAACAAAAGGCAGGGTGCGGCGGCACGTACGGCTGGCGAGGGCTGTTGGGAACGGGAGGGCCACGCCCGCAGCAGCGTGTCGATGGCATCGCCGCCGTTCACCAAGGTCTCGATCATGCCGCCGATTCGCTCTCGACCGTGCGATCGGTCAACGGCGTAGTGACGATCGACAACGATAACGGCGCCGTCGCTGCGTTCGACAACGCCACCTCCTAGAATGCTCGCCGTTCGAGCGATGTCATGAAGCGTGCCGAGCTCGCGTGCTTCGAGACATCCGTTCGGCGTTTCCGTGTTGGAAGGCTTGACGATGCCCCGAAGACGTTCGGCGAGCGAGCTGGCCATCGCTAAAAGGGCACGTCGTCCGGCAGCGATAATGCCGCGGTTGTAGCCCCGCCGGCTTTTGACGGCGCACCTGAAGGTGCGCCACTCCGTGACGCGTGTAGTGGCGGGGCTTCCTTGTCCGCCGAAGCTTCAGCGAAGGCGGAAGCCCCGCCGGCTGCGAGCCGATCCAGAATCCGCAGCGCGACGCTCTTCGCCAAAGGACCATGCTGTCCCACCGGCCCCACGCAGCTTGGACAGCCGTTGTCGCAGGGGCATGTTGAAATCAGATCACGCGTGCGCGCGAGCAGATTAGGGTGCATCACGAACAACGGCTCGCTGAATCCAATCCCGCCCGGATACGCGTCGTAGATGAAAACACGCGGCGTGTCGCCAATCGAATTCTTCTCGCCTGCGTTGATGGACAATCCGATGTCGTGCTGATCGCACATCAGGAGCAGCGTGGCCACCTGTTTCATGGCAAACGCCAGCCCATAAATTCCGTCACGACGGTCGTCGGTGGCATACGGCAACGCGCCAAGGAGCGCGTGCGGCAATTCGAGCCAATACGCCGTCGTGTGCATCTGCTGCTCGGGCAAATCGAGCTCGCCCGATCCCACGTTCTCGTTGGTGTAGAACTTGATCTTCTTGAAGCCCACCACCCGCGATACGACATGAACTTCGCCGTGATGAGCGAGATTGAATTCGTCAGCGGCGAACCGATCCAGAATCGTGACTTTCGTATGTGCGATGGCGTCCGTGTAGTAGTCGCAGTCCACCGCGCGAACGTAGGCTTTGCGTCCCTCGAAATCGAGGCGTTCCACCTGGAACAGCCGCCCTTCGATCATGTAAATCGCTTTTGGATGCAGGGTTGACGGGCCGCTGGTGAAATCGGTTTCCCCAATGACGTTCGGCTGGCGCGTTTCGTCCACGACCACGAAGTTGTCTGAGGAAATCGACCGCAGGCTGATTGCGTCCGCTGGATACGATTCGGTGCGAAACGGCAGCTCGAACGCGGCGCACTTCACGTGGTTCACGAGAATGTGGAGATTATCGGCGTTGATCAGCGCATGCTCTGGCGAGGCGTCGAAGAAATACCACGGATGCCGCACAACAAACTGATCGATCGGCGCACTCGATGCCACCAGTACCGATGCGGAACGCGACGTCCGTCTTCCGGCGCGGCCTGCGCGCTGCCATGTTGACGCGATCGTTCCGGGATAACCGGCCAGCACCGCCACATCGAGCGCGCCAATGTCAATCCCAAGCTCCAGCGCATTCGTCGAGATGACGCCGCGAACCTGACCTTCGCGAAGTCCGCGCTCGATCTCGCGCCGGCGAAGCGGCAGATAGCCGCCTCGGTAGCCGCGAATGAGCTCCGGCATACCGGGAATGTCCTCGAAATCCTCCTTGAGATACGTGGTCAGGATCTCGGTGGAGAGCCGGCTCTGTGCGAAGACAATCACCTGGAGATTGCGCCGGAGAAACTCTCCCGCGATACGACGTGTCTCGGCCAGATAAGAGCGTCGAATGCCGAGCTCACGATTGAGCACGGGAGGATTCAGGAAGACGAAGAACTTTTCACCGCGCGGTGCGCCGCTCTGCTCGACCAGCGTGAACGGCCGTTCCGTCAGTCGTTCGGCGAGCTCTCGGGGATTGGCAATCGTCGCCGACGAGCAGATGATCTGCGGATCCGATCCGTAATGGCGCGCGATGCGCCGCAATCTCCGCAGCACGTTGCACAGATGGCTGCCAAACACGCCGCGATAGGCGTGCAATTCGTCGATGACGATGTAGCGGAGGTTTTCGAACAGCTTCGCCCAGCGCGGGTGATGCGGCAGGATTCCCGAGTGCAACATGTCGGGATTGGTGAGCACGACGTGCGCGCGCGAGCGAATGCTCCGGCGTGCGTCCTGCGGCGTGTCTCCGTCGTAGGTGTGTACGCCGATCTCGCCCGAGCCGAGCTCGTTGAGTGTTCGCGCGAGCTCCTGCAACTCCGCCATTTGATCCTGAGCGAGCGCCTTCGTCGGAAAGAGATAAAGCGCGCGCGCAGCAGGATTCTTCAGAACTGCGTCGAGTACAGGAACGTTGTAACAAAGCGTCTTGCCGGAGGCCGTGGGCGTGGTGATGACGATGTTCTCGCCACGTCCGATGAGCGCGAGCGCTTCGGCCTGATGACTGTAGAGCGCATGGACGCCCCGGCGCTCGAGAGCCGCGCGGAGCCGCGCGTCCAGCGTGTCGGGAAACGACGCGTATCGCGCTTCGACTGCCGGCAAACGTCTGACCGCTGTCACCACGCCGTCCGGCGTATCGCGACGCTGAATCCACGGCCCAGGCGCGAGGCGTTCAAGCGCGCTTTGAAGCGCAAGTTCCTTTGTGATCAAAGGGCTGGCGCTCAGTCCCCGCTCGCCAGGCGCGGCTAAAGCTGCGCCCTCCGCGGGGCTGTTCGAATGGTTCGCCGGCATGCGTAGCCGTGTGAATGCTACACGATCATGTGGCGAAAGCGATCGAAAATCGAATGCTGCGATTTGGAGATTTGACGGGTTGAAGACCATTATTCCCGCATGGCGCACCTCGAACGCCGGCTCGGACTCTGGAGCTCGATCGGCATCGTCATCGGCATCACGATCGGCGGAGGGATTTTCCGGACACCGGCGGGAATCGCGACGCGTGTCCCCGATCCGATTTGGATGCTCAGCGTGTGGGTTGTCGGCGGCGTGGTGGTGCTCTGTGGCGCGCTCGCGTTCGCCGAGCTGGCGGCGTCGATGCCCGAAACCGGTGGTATGTACGTTTACCTCCGGGAGGGTTGGGGCCGCCCATATGCGTTTCTCTATGGTTGGGCGCAGCTTGTTCTCATTCGCGCGGCAGCCCTTGGAGGAATCTCTTCGGTCTTCGGCGAGTACTGTCTCCGGTCGTTCGGCGTGGATCCGGCACTGCACGCCGAGTGGGCGGACTACCTTGCTGCAGGCGCGATTGCATTTGCCGCCGGGACCAACGTCATCGGCGTGCAGTTGGGCGCACTGTTTACCGGTCTTTCGACCTTGACGAAATTCGGGGCGTTGGCGCTGCTCGTCGTCTCGTCGTTCCTCCTCGGCGGCGGCAGCAGCGGAAGCTGGTCGCATCTCGCGGGAAACGGAGCACCCGTGCAAATGGGTTTGTATGGCCTCTCCTTGATCTCCGTGCTCTGGGCATACGACGGTTTCGCAGACCTCTCATTCGCGAGCGGCGAAGTGAAGAATCCACAGCGCAATCTTCCGCGAGCGATCATCATCGGCACGCTGTTGATCATCGGCATTTATCTCGCCGCAAATGCGGCGTATCTCTACATCAACCCGATCGATCGAATGAAAGACTCGCGGCTTGTCGCAGCAGACACGATGGTGGCGATCTTTGGACAGTTTGGCGTCTCGTTCATTTCCATCGTCGTGATGATTTCAACTTTTGGATCGCTCATGGGCAGCATGCTGGCATCGCCGCGAATCTTTTTCGCGATGGCAGACGATCGGCTGTTCTTCAAGCAGATTGCCGCTGTTCATCCGACACGGCGCACGCCGTGGGTGGCCATCACGCTCGCGTGCGTGTTGGGGATCGCCATGGTGATGACTCAAACGTTCGAGCAACTCACCGACACGTTCGTCCTGGCAATGTGGCCGTTCTACGCGCTCAGCGTTGCCGCGATTTACCGTTTACGCGCGTCGCAGCCGCATCTCAGCAGGCCCTACAAGGTGATTGGTTATCCCATCGTCCCAGGCGTGTTCATTGCCGCGGCCTTTTACCTGGTGCTGAACGCGCTCATCGCCGATCCGAAGTGGACGACAATCACGTTTGCCATCGTGCTGGCCGGCCTTCCCGTCTACTGGCTTTCGTTCAGATCGCGCGGTCCCCTCGCCAGCCAAGCGATTTAAGGTCGTGACAGCGGCATGGATCTTCAGCTGACGCAAAAGATTGCCGCCGTGACGGGCGCCAGTCGAGGATTGGGCCTCGCCAGTGCGAAATCGCTCGTGGCCGAAGGATGCAGCGTCGCAATCTGCGCGCGCGGCGAGCAGCAGCTCGAACGGGCTGCACGAGAGCTCACGGGCGCTGCGAGCCATAACGCACGGGTGCTGCCGATTGTTGCAGACATATCGATTGCCGACGACGTGTTGCGGTTTGTGGAATGCACGGCGAGTGAGCTCGGTGGACTCGATATTCTCGTCAACAATGTCGGCTTGGCGCGAGGATCGGACGTCGATTCGACAACCGACGCCGAGTGGCAGGAGGCTTTCGACCAGACGCTTTATCCCGCGGTCCGCGCGTCACGCGCCGCGCTTCCGCACTTGCGCAAACGGGGCGGGACCATCGTCATCATCTCCTCCATTTTCGGCCGCGAAGCGGGAGGACGCATGACGTACAACGCGGTGAAAGCCGCGGAGATCAGCCTCACCAAATCGCTCGCGCAGCAGCTCGCAAAGGATGGTATTCGAGTGGTCGGCGTCGCGCCCGGGTCGATTCTGTTTCCCGGGGGCTCGTGGGACAAGCGGCTGCAGGCGGACCCTCGAGGCATCACCGAGTTCGTTCGTCGCGAGTTGCCGTTCGCGCGCTTCGGCCGGCCGGAGGAGATTGGCGACGTCGTCGCGTTCGTCGCATCTCCGCGTGCGAGTTGGATCAGCGGAACTACCATTGCCGTCGACGGCTGTCAATCGAGAATGTTTTAGCGCGGTTCCTTCATGTGGGTTCCGTCACGTACGTTCCTTCACGCGGGTTCACGAGGTTCTCCCACGTACGTTCGTTCACGAGGTTCGCTCAAAAGAACGGCACGTCTCATGCCTACATGTCTGCGATGGGCGCGAGAAGAGTGGAGGATCTCAGAACATGGCAGTTGTGCAGCGATCTGGCGCAACGCGTCAGTGAACTTACATCCACGGGACTCGTTGCGAAAAATGTCAGATTCTGCGAACAGATCAATGATGCTGCGACGGATGCACTGTCTGATGTCGCTGAGGGTTTCGTGCGGTATTACCCGCGCGACTTCGCGCGGTTTCTCGACTACGCGGTTAGTTCGTTAGCGGAAGTCCGTACCCGTGTGACAGCTGGGTATCAGCGCAAATATTTCAACGAGCATGCCACAGGCGAGATTCTTCGGCTTTGCATGCGCGCTGAGTCAGCCGCCCGCACTTTACGCGCGTACCTCTGGTCAGTCGACAAGCGAACGCTTCCGCCTAGGCCTCATGAGAGACGCGATAAACGGAAAGAACCCAGCAGGAAGCGGCGGCCAAGCTCCGGAACATAGTTGGAGCCGGCATCGAACCGACGTGCAGGAACCGACGTGAACGTGTGTGTGCGAACGTCCGTAAAGGAACCCCCCGTAAACGAACCCCCGTGAAGGAACCCCCGTGAACGCCTGTGTACGAACGTACGTGACGGAACTACCCGTGAGGGAACCCGAACCCACGTGAACGAGATTCCCATCAATTCGGCCTGTTACTGAGATCGTTGAGCCGCCAATCGAACTGATGAAAGACCATTTTGAACGTGTTCTTCTCGAGAAACTCAGCTTCCGATCCGCTCAGGTGAGGTTCGATCAACGCCAGTACGGCCCGTTCGAGCGGACTGCGCGTCTTGAAGATCGCGTTCGCTTTATCTGCGAGTGCGGCCACGAACACCGGTTCTCGCCATGAGAAGAGCGGCGTCACGCTCAATTGACTGTTGAGAATATCGACGCGCACAATCTCGCGCCGTGTGACTGATTCGGCAGCGACAGCTGCCAACTGCGCATCGAGGCGTTTCGGATCGTACGCCTCACTTCGAAGGCGCCCGCCGCCCACGGCGCCCCGGCCCAACGCAAGGAAGGCACGAGGCTCACCGAGCGGCGTCAACATATCCTTTTCGATGCCATCCAGAGTGACGACACGGCCGGCCGCGCGAAACGTCTGCCGGTCGAAGGCGCCTGGAACTTGACGGATGCTGACGGCCGGATACTCCCCCGCACGTCCGCGGATCGGAAAGTGAGTGATGACAGTCTGCAGCACAAACGCGTTGTAGGCGTTGATCCAAAACGCCAGCTGCTCTTCGCGGGAGCCTTTGGCCTGTTGCACGGCGGCTGGTCCGTCGAGCGCGCGAATGTACTGATCGAGCCTGCCACGATCGCTTTTGACTGCGTTGTAGTACACGAATCCATCGCGCACGTACAGATCGAGCAGCTCGTCGAGGGGCCGATGGAGCCCTGGGACGAGTGCCGGCGGCGCGGCGTAGTCCTGAGCGAAGGCCGCCGCCGCTGACATCGTCGTCAGGCCAATCACCAAGGCAAAGCGCATGAAACCACTATAGACGAGACAGGAAATTTCCTACGGCTGCATTGAACGCTGCCGGCTGCTCGAGGTTTGCGAGATGGCCGGCACGGGGCACGATCACCAACTCAGCGGTCTTGACTGCATCCGCCATCCGGCGAGATTCCACTACCGGCGTCAGCGTGTCCTCGTCGCCAACGATGATGAGCGACGGCAGCTCGATGGAGGTCAGCATCTCAAAGCAATCGGGCCGCGCCATCATCCGCACAACCGCGCCGCGAATGCCGACGGCAGTCTGCTGCTTGATCAAACGCCGGACGCTTGATTCGACCTCGGGTCGTTCCTGGCACGTAGTTTTGCCAAGAAGCTTTGGCATTATCTCCCGCGCGACGCCGGATGAACCTTCGCGGTCGAGAACCGCCAGCATGCTACGACGGTTTGCGCGAGTCTCGAGCGAATCGGCTCCTGCACGCGTTCCCGCCAGGATGAGCGCCCGAACCGCTGCCGGCGCCTGCCGCACAACCGCAAACGTCACATAACCGCCCATCGCGCAGCCACCGATCACCGCTTTGCTGATGCCGAGCTCCTTCAGCACGTCGACGACGTCGGTTGCGTAATCGTCGATTGACGGTGATTCCGACAGCGTGTCGAGGGTGGACCCGCCAAACCCGCGCAGGTCCGGCGCAATCAGGCGCCATCCCTCCGGCAACGCTTTGAATTGCGCCTCCCACATCGACGCCGCAAGTGGGAAGCCGTGCACGAGCACAATGACCTTCGCCGAGTCGTTACGTGGCGCCGAGTCGAAATACGCGATGGTACGGCTGTCGACGTGCAGATACTGCCGATGCACGGAGGGATCATACACGCAGGCTCCTTCGCAGCGGTTCCTTCACGTATGTTCCTTCGCGTACGCGAACCCGATCAGATTTCGATCGCGCCGCCCAAGGACTTGAGATGTGCCCGGAAGGTGTACGTGGGATCGTCTTTCCGCTGCGCGACGTAGTTCTCGAGCTGCAGTTGATCGCGGAGGCGTTCGCCTGCCATGAGTCGCGCGGCTTGCGCCTGCTCGCGTTCGGCAATGTCACGGGCGGCCGTGACGACTTGTGCCACCTTCGCGGAGGCAACCACGACGACGCCGTCGACGTCCGCAAATACCACGTCGTCTCGCGTGACGGTCACGTGATGCCCTATCGACGCCGCGTCCAGTGCATGGGCGCTGCGTGTGCGGAGCTCCAGCGGACCGTTTGGACAGGCGCCGATGGACCAGACCGGAATTCCAATCGCCTGAATCGCGATTGTGTCGCGATGCGCGCCCCACACGATGAGGCCCGCCAGACCGGCGATGTGCGCTTCTCCGGCGACGAGATCGCCAATGCATCCCTCGTCCGTGCGGCCGGTGTTGTCGATGACGAGCACGTCTCCGCGCTGTGCGGCGGCGATTGCTTCAAGGAACACATCGGTGCTGCCTGCATGCCGCGCCGGGCAGGCGCGACCCGTGATGCGTGAGCCAGCAATGACGGGCCTGAGATCCGGTGGGCCGACGCGCACCGGAAGCTGCAGCATGACGCATGCGTCGGCGATAAAGGGCGTCGTCCACTCGAAGCCGCGAAGGAGCTCTCGATCCATCAGCACAGATTACACAAGTGGCGGAAGCACGGAACCAGAGAATAAAAACAGCCACGGAAGCACGGAACCACGGAACAGGAAGCCACGGAAGCACTGAAGCACAGAAGGGATTTTGATCGTGGCTCACGTCGAGACGCTCAGTGCGCCGGGACGTTCAGAGAACAACGATTCCGTGCTTCCGTGTTTCCGTGGCTTCTTTCTCCGTGCCTCCGTGTTTCCGTGGCCTCACCGCGGTTCGGTCAGTTTCTGCAAACGATGTTCGAGCGTCTCCTCTTCCGTCACCACGGATGTGTGCGCCTTCTCGCGGCTTGCGAGATCGGCGCGAAGCTGCCGGACCTTTTCCTTGGCCTCGGCGAGTTCCTGCTCCACGCGCGCGTGCGCGTTCTCGGCACGCTGCAACTCGCGCCGCGCGCGCTCCACATCCGCGTGAAGCTGTCTCTTCTCGACCTGCATGGCACCCAGTCGCTTCTCGATCTCGTCGATCTCTCGCTTTTTCGCGGGTGAGAGCTCTGGCTTCGCGGGCGTCTTTGGCGGCGGCTCGTGCGCCTTCTGTGTTCCCTTGACGAGCGCCAGCTTGCGAGGAGCAGGCGGACCGCTTCTCGGCGGCACCCCCGCAAGCGCTTCGAATCCGATGCGCTTGAGCGGCTTCGTCAGCCGGCCGGGTTGCTCGTCCACGGGCGGCAACGCTTCAAGCGTCTCCGCCACGGCTGTCATCGTCTGCGGCGAAGGAGACTCGCCGGCTTCGGCCAACAGTTCACGAATCTGCTGGGTAGCGCCGCGAATTCGGTCGCGGTGCGCGGCTTCCACACCGTGCAGGTTCGTCTTCGATGGACGCCATGTCAGGGGGTCAGAATACCGCGCTCGATGTAAATCGGCCGAACGACCGCGCGCAGTGCGGCGAGCCGTCGCATGAACCACAGCCCCGCAAGGGCGCATGCGAACCCGCCCAGCGCGATCGTCAGCGGCGCGTCGAGTCGCTCGGCGACGACTCCGGCAAGCAAGCTTCCAATCGGCATGGTGCCGAGAAACGCCATCGTGTAGAACGCCATCACGCGGCCGCGTAAATCTTCCTTGAGCAGCGTCTGAATCAACGTGTTCGACGCGGCGATAGCGGTCATGTAGGCGGCGCCGGAGGCCAGCAACAACGCCATCGACAGAGGCACGCTGCGCGACCAGGCGAATGCCGCGAGGCTTACGCCGTACACGACCGTCGAAATGCCAATTACGCGGCCGAGGCCGACCACCGTCTGGCGCGACGCGAGATACAGCGCCCCGCCCAGGGCGCCAACCCCCGATGAGGCCATCAACAAGCCCAGCGTGTAGGCGCCACCGCCAAGAACATGCGACGCCATGACGGGCATGAGCACGGACTGTGGAATGCCGAATGTGCTCGTTGCCGCAATCAGCAGAAGCGCCGTGCGAATGGGCGAGAACGCCCACACGTATCGAAAGCCGGCCTTCAACTGGTGCCATACGGCTTCGTGCGAGTTTCCTGAGTCTGCGCGAGCCACGCGCATGACACGAAGCGACGCGATGACCGCCACGTAGGAGACGGCGTCAAGGATGAAACACCATCCCTCGCCTACTGCGGCGATCAGTCCGCCGCCAATCGCCGGCCCGAAGATACGGCTGCCATTCACCATCGATGAATTCAGCGCGATCGCGTTCGGCAAGTCCGCGGTGTCGTCGATCATCCTGACCACGAATGCCTGCCGCGCGGGCGTCTCGAAGGCGCCGATGACGCCTTGCGCGAGTTGCAACGCCAGCACATGCCACACCGCGACGACTCCAGAGAGCGTGAGCACTCCGAGCGTGGCCGATTGCAGCAGCGACAACACCTGCGTCCAGAGAAGGACACGTTGCCGGTCCCAGCGATCGACGTAAACGCCCGCAATCGGGCCGAGGAACAGCACCGGAATCTGCGAGCAGAAGCCGACCAGCCCGAGCAGCAATGCGGATTTCGTCAGCCTGTACACAAGCCAGCTCGTCGCGAGCCGGGTAACCCACGTCCCGACGAGCGAGATGCTCTGGCCGGAGACGAACAGCCGGTAGTTTCGATGTCGGAGCGAACGAATGATATGAGGCAGGGCGGGGGGCACGGACAGATCGTACCGCAGCCCATATGATCGTGACGATGCTGCAGGAGACTCCGGCGGGCCTCTACTGCGCCGCCGGCGATTTTTTTATCGATCCGTGGGCGCCGGTCGCGCGTGCCGTCATCACACACGCGCACGGCGATCACGCGCGCCCTGGCAGCGACGCGTACCTCTGCGCGTCCGACTGCGCGCCGCTGCTCGCGCGGCGTTTCGGGCCGAGCACGTTGATTGAACCGCAGCCGTACGGCGCTCGCGTCGTTCTCGGCAGCACACGTGTGAGCTTTCACCCTGCGGGCCACATTCTTGGATCAGCTCAAGTGCGGATTGAGGGATCGGACGGCGTGTGGGTTGTGACGGGTGATTTCAAGCGAGCAGCGGATCCGACCTGCGATCCGTTCGAGCCGATCCGATGCGACACGTTCGTCACTGAATCGACGTTTGGCTTACCCATCTATCACTGGGATGCGACAGACACCGTCATGCGAGAAATCGTGTCGTGGTGGGACGAGAATCGCGCGTTGGGCCTCGCCTCGGTTCTCTTTTGCTACACGCTCGGCAAAGCACAGCGACTGCTCGCGGAGCTGGCGCGGTTCACCGATCGCACGGTGCTCGTGCACGGCATGTTGGTGCCGATGACTGACGTATACCGAACGCGAGGGATTGCGATGCTGCCGAGCTCAGTTCTGGTCGAGCGGCCGCGCGGATCGACATGCGCAGGCGAATTGGTGCTGGCGCCGCTCTCCGCGCGCGGCACGCCGTGGATGCGACGCCTGGGCGATCTCTCCGACGGGTTCGCGTCAGGCCTCATGCGCGTTCGCGGCGTGCGGCGTCAGCGCGGCTTCGATCGTGGATTCGTGCTCTCGGATCATGCTGACTGGCCCGATCTGCTGCGAACCGTAGAGGAGACCGGCGCATCTCGTGTGCTCGCGACGCATGGCCACGCCGAGCCGCTGGCGAGGTTCTTTGCCGCCGGCGGACGAGACACTGGCGTCATTCGCACCGCATGGGAAGGCGAGGCCGGATCCGATTCCGCCGTTGTCGAGCAATCGAGTTGATTGACGATGATTCGCTTCGCGCGGCTCTTCGAACGGATAGACCAGACGACATCGACCAACGCCAAGGTCGACGCGATGGTCGAGTACTTCGAGTCAACGCCACCTGAGGATGCCGCGTGGGCCGTGTTCTTTCTTACGGGCCGGCGGCTGAAGCGGTTGATTCCGGGCCCGGCGATTCGCGATTGGGTGCTCGCCGCCACCGGTTTCGAACACTGGGTGCTCGACGAATGTTACGCCGTCGTCGGCGATGGAGCGGAGACGGCGGCGTTGCTGCTCGATCAGGTGCAACCGCGGCCGATCGCTCGAGGATTATCTGATGCATCGCGCTCCGATCGAGACCTGGACACGGACAATCCCAACCTGGCCACTTGGGTCAACGATCGCATTCTGCCGCTCAAGCAATTGAATCCCGCCACGCAACAATCACTGGTCACCGGCTGGCTGCTCTCGTTGGACCGGTGGCAGCGTTTCATTCTTCTCAAGCTCCTCACCGGCGAGCTCCGTCTCGGCGTTTCTCAAACGCTCGTTGTGCGCGCGCTGGCTCAGGCGGCGAAATTGCCGGTGACCACAATTGCGGCGCGGTTGATGGGCGAGTGGCAGCCAACAGCTGACTGGTTTGCATCGCTGATGACGCATGGTGAAACGGCCGACGACCGGTCGCGTCCATATCCGTTCTATCTTGCATCGCCGCTCGAAGACGAGATCTCGACGCTCGGGTCTCCGGCGGACTGGGTGATCGAGTGGAAGTGGGACGGCATCCGGGCGCAATTGATCAAGCGAGCGGGCGGGCTGCATCTCTGGTCGCGCGGCGAGGAGCTCATCACGCATCGGTTTCCGGAGATTGCGGCGGCAGCTACGCGACTGCCTGACGGAACGGTTCTCGACGGCGAGGTGCTCGCCTTCCGCGACGATCGGCCGCTGCCGTTTTCCGCTCTTCAGCAGCGCATTGGCCGCCAGAAACTCGTCGCGCAGATGGTGCAGGCTGTGCCCGTGGTCTTCATGACGTACGACGTTCTGGAGCTCGAGGGTCGCGACGTTCGCGCAGAACCGCTTTCATGGCGACGCGCAGAACTCGAGAAACTTGTCGGTTCGAAGTTCGAAGGTTCGAAGGTTGAAGGTTCCGAGTTCGAAGGTTCCGACCTCGAAGCTTCAAAGTTCGAAACGGCGCCCGAACGTCGAACTGGAAACCTCGAACATCGAACTGGAAACCTCGAACCTCGAACTGGAAACCTCGAACCTCGAACCTCGAACCTCGAACCTGGCGTGCTGCGAATTTCGGCGCCCGAACGTCGAACTGCGAACCTCGAACCTCGAACCTCGAACTTCGAACCTGGCGTGCTGCGAATTTCGGCACACGTTGAAGTGGCGTCCTGGCAAGAGCTCTCCGAGTTGCGTACCGAATCGCGGGCGCGCGGCGTCGAAGGCTTCATGCTGAAGCGCGTCGACTCGCCCTATGGCGTCGGCAGAAAACGCGGCGACTGGTGGAAGTGGAAGATCGACCCGTACACGATTGATGCGGTCTTGATATACGCCCAGCCTGGCAGCGGCAAGCGCGCGAGCCTTCTCACCGACTACACGTTCGGCGTCTGGGAGAACGGCGAGCTCGTGCCGATCGCGAAGGCGTATTCCGGGTTGTCCAACCAGGAGATCGCGGAGCTCGACAAATGGATTCGCCGGCACACGCACGAGCGCTTCGGACCCGTGCGCCACGTCGAGCCTGTGCACGTGTTCGAGCTCGGCTTCGAAGCCATCGCGCCTTCGTCGCGGCACAAATCCGGCGTCGCGGTGCGCTTTCCGAGGATGCTCAGGTGGAGGAAGGACAAGCTCCCCGGCGATGCGGACACGCTGGAGAACGTGCGAAAGCTGTTGAAGGATGCCGCGCAGTACAGCGCGGACGGGTCGAAAAGGCGGGGCTTCCGCCTTCGCTGAAGCTTCGGCCGACAAGGAAGCCCCGCCACGACATTGTCATGTAGTGGCGGCCCTTTAGGGCCGCCGTCCTGCCGCTACGCACATCCCGACGTCGTGCCGCAGTTCGAGCACTTGTAGCACGCGCCGCTTCTCACCATGATCGCCTTGTGCGGCGTGGGCCGCGGACCGGCGGACTTCGCAGCCGCGCTGTGCGCGGCGCCATTGCCGTTCGCGTCGCTGACGTCCTCCCGATTGTTGACGCCGGCGTTGTACTGCGCTTCCGGCGAGAGGAACTTCGAGGCCATCCAGCGGAAGATGTAGTCGACGATGGACTTCGCGAAGCGGACATCCGGATTCCGGGTCATGCCGGACGGCTCGAAGCGGACGTGGCTGAATTTGTCGACCAGCGCCTGCAGCGGCACGCCGTACTGCAGCGCGTAACTGATCGCCTGCGCAAACGCATCCGCGAAGCCGGAGATCGTCGAGCCTTCCTTCGCCATGACGAGGAAGATCTCGCCGGGCTGGCCGTCCTCGAACAGGCCGACCGTGATGTAGCCTTCGTGGCCCGCGATATCGAATTTGTGCGTGATCGCGCGGCGCTCGTCGGGCAGCTTGCGGCGCACCGGCGCGCGCGACGCGGCTGCCGCAGCGGTGGCCGCGGCGACAGCCTCCTCGACCGCTCCCTTTGCGTCCTTGGACGCGTTCACCGCATCCTTCGACGTGTTCAACGGCTGCGTTCTCTTCGAGCCGTCCCGATAAATCGAAATGGCCTTTGCGCCGAGCCGCCAGCTCTCGATGTATGCAAGCTCGATTTCCTCGACCGTCGCATTCTTGGGCACGTTGACCGTCTTGCTGATGGCGCCGGAGATGAACGGCTGCGTCGCGCCCATCATCTTGATGTGACCCATGTAGTGGATCGAGCGTTCACCGTTGGTCGCTTTGAACGCGCAGTCGAACACCGGCAGATCACGCTCCAGCAGATGCGGCGCGCCTTCGATGGTCTCCTTCTGGTCGATGTAGTTCACGATGTCGGCAACCTGTGCCTGCGTGTAGCCAAGCCGCCTGAGTGCCATCGGCACGGTGGTGTTGACGATCTTCATCATGCCGCCGCCAACGAGCTTCTTGTACTTGACCAGCGCGATGTCCGGCTCGACGCCGGTCGTGTCGCAATCCATCATGAAACCAATGGTGCCGGTCGGTGCGAGCACCGTCGCCTGCGCGTTGCGGTACCCGAAGTCTTCGCCGAGCTCCACCGCGTCGTCCCACGACTGCCGCGCCGCGCTGTAGAGGTCGACCGGCACGTTCTTCGGGTTGATGCCTCGAATCGCATCGCGATGCTTCCGCATGACCCGCAGGAACGGTTCGCGATTTGCCTCATAGCCGGCAAACGGACCGCCATGATCGCGGGCGATTCGCGCCGATTGCGCGTAGGCCTCCCCCGTCATCAGTGCCGTAATCGCCGCGGCGTAATCGCGCCCGGCCTCGCTGTCGTAGGGCGCGCCGCGCGACATCAGCAGCGCGCCGAGATTGGCGTAGCCGAGTCCAAGCGGCCGGAACGCGTGGCTGTTCTTCTCAATGGCCTTCGTCGGGTAGCTCGAGTTGTCGACCAGAATCTCCTGCGCCGTAATCAGCGTCCGGCAGGCGGCTTTGAACGCCTCGCAATCGAATTCGCCGTCGTCGCGCACGAACTTCATGACGTTCAACGACGCCAGATTGCAGGCTGAATCGTCCAGGAACATGTACTCCGAGCACGGATTGCTCGCGTTGATGCGAGCGGTGTTCGAGCAGGTGTGCCACTCGTTGACCGTCGTATCGAACTGCATGCCGGGATCGCCGCACACCCATGTGCCCTCCGCGATGAGCCGCATCAGATCGCGCGCACGATAGGTGTCCATCATTTCGCCGGTCGTCACCGCCCGCGTCTGCCAGACGCCATCGTCCAGCACGGCGCGCATGAATTCGTCCGTGGCGCGAACGGAGTTGTTCGAGTTCTGAAAGAACACCGACGAGTACGCCGTCCCCGTAAACGAGCCGTCGTATCCCGCGTCGATGAGCGCCCAGGCTTTCTTCTCTTCGTCAACCTTGCAGTTGATGAAGTCGACGATGTCCGGATGATCGGCGTTGAGGATGACCATCTTCGCGGCGCGGCGCGTTTTGCCTCCGGATTTGATCACACCGGCGAACGCATCGAAGCCCTTCATGAACGACACCGGCCCCGACGCTGTTCCTCCCCCTGCGAGCAGCTCCCTCGACGACCGAATCGCCGAGAGATTGCTGCCGGTGCCGGAGCCGAACTTGAACAACATCCCTTCGGTCCTGGCCAGCGTCAGAATCGACTCCATCGTGTCGTCGACCGAGTTGATGAAGCACGCGGAACACTGCGGCGCGGCTTCAAACCCGCAGTTGAACCACACGGGGCTGTTGAAGGCCGCCTTCTGCTCAACGAGGAGATGCTTCAGGTCGTGGCTGAAAGCCGAGAGCGCGTCTTCCGACGCGAAATACTTCTGCTTGCGCGCCCATCCGGTGATCGTCTCGACGACACGGCCGACCAGCTGCTTCGCCGATCGCTCCCGGTCGGGCGATCCAACATGGCCGCGGAAATACTTCGACGCGACGATGTTGGTAGCCTGTTGTGACCACGTCTTCGGCATTTCCACCTGGCGCTGCTCGAAGACAACGGTGCCCTTGTCACTGCCGATCACGGCATCGCGAAACTCCCATTCGATCTGATCGAATGGGTCGATCCCGGCCGTCGAGAAAAATCGCGGGAACTCCAGTCCAGGCGGAGCGGTCTCGCTTCGCCTCGCGCGCTCGGCGGCCTCGCTCTCAACCGATCCGACCTTCGCCACCGCTTCAGCGGGCAAGCCTGTCGTCGACGACACTGTTTGTCCTGCTGGGGCGGCCAATTTCGGGGCAGCACCTTCCTGCATGCATCCTCCTGCAGCGACACCTGTCCCCTGCGGGGCTGGCGCCTTTCGAGTCCACGGTTCGCAAATTGAGCTGGGTGCGCGCGTCGCAGTCGTGTCGAAGTGTCGCTGATGTGCTCGGCAATTCCCAGGGCTCGACAGTCGCGGGTGCGACGGCGCTCGCGACCAACCCCTTTTGCGCGCGACGCCCAAATATGCGCTCGTGTAACGGCCTTGTCAAGCGTCTAAACCACAAGATGTTGCGCCTCAATTTTAGGTCGGACGCTAGATATCGTGAAATGCGGTGAGGTTTTCTCGTCTTCGTCTTATTTTCGCTCGGCAACTACACTTCACGCAAGCGTGCAGGAACCTGGAGTGCCTGGAGTGCCTGGAGTGCCTGGAGTGCCTGGGGTGCCTGGAGTGCCTGCGGTGCCTGGGGTGCCTGGGGTGCCTGCGGTGCCTGGGGTGCCTGGGGTGCCTGAAGTGCCTAGCGTGCCTAGCGTGCCTAGCGTCGGTTGGTGATGAACCCGGCGTCGTTCAGCGAACCAGGACGGCCGCCATCGTCACGGCCTTGTCCGCGAGCTTGCCCGCGTACACCAGATTGCCGCCGCGCAGCGCGTCTTCGGCCTGCTGCATGAAGCGGCGGGCGGTGTCGTACTGGGCCTTGCCGTCAGTGCTGAGCGACGAGTAATTCACGCGGCCAAGGTCGTTTGCCGCCCGCGACAGAAGCGCGCGGATTGATGTGGCTGTCTTGGTCTCGGTCCCGGGCGGAGGCTTCAGCGTCAACGATGGCGGGGGCGAAGCCGGACGTTCCGGCTCCACGCGCGGCGCTTCAGGCTTCGGCGGCTCGACGACGGCACGTGGCACAGAAGGTTTCGGAGGCGCGGTGCGCGTCGGCGGCGCGCTCATGGCCGTTTCCGCCGGGCTGGGCTCGATGGTCGGCACCGGCTCGTCGACATACTGCTCGACGACGTGCGGAGGCGGAGGTGGTGGCGTAAGCGCAGGCATCTCGGGCTCGGTCCGCGCGTGCAGTTTCGCGCAGCCGGCGGCCATGGCTGCGAGTGACACGAGCAGGACGAGCTGGGGGCGGCGCACTCGCTTAGATTCTACAAGTTCTGAACTTTCCGGAGATCCGTGAGCGTCGAGCTCTTCGCCGGCGCGACAGCCTCAGCTCGCGATTGCGGCATTTTGATGATGAAGGTCGTCCCCTTTCCCGGGATCGACTCGACATCGATGTCGCCGTTGTGCAGTTGGATGGTCCGATAGACGAGCGACAGTCCAATACCTGTGCCGTCGGCTTTCGTCGTGAAATACAGGTCGAAGATCTTGGCAAGATTCTCCGGCGAGATCCCGACCCCGGTATCCGAGACGCGAATCTCCACCCGGCCTTCTTTCCCTTGCGCGCAGGAGACATCGAGCCGGCCGCCGTTCGGCATCGCTTGAATGGCGTTCTTCGCCAGGTTGACGAGCGCCTGGCGAAGGATCGACGCGTCGGCTTCGATCGGCGGCACGTCGGCGTCGCACGACGCGCTCACGGTGACACGCGCGGCCGCCGCCTCGGGCTCGATCATCTTCAGGACGTCCCTGGTCAACTGCATGGGTGAGACGGGCTGCAGCGACAACTCTTCGGGACGCGCAAACTTCAAGAATCCCTGGACGACATCGTCGAGACGACGAATCTCGTGCGCGATGATGTCCAAGTGTTCGTTCGATGAGTCTCGTGCGGCGCCTGAGGCCAGCTTTTCTTTGAGGAGCTCCAGGTGGATCGTCATCGCGTTCAGCGGGTTTTTCACTTCGTGCGCAACACCCGCGGTCAGCCGGCCAAGCGACGCCACGCGGCGTGAGAGCTCCAGCAGCTGCGACCTCGGCGCACCCGCGGGAAGCGTGGCTCTCAGCTGATTGCTGACGCTGGTAAACACGTCGCTCAGCTCCTTGAACTCGTCGCCTTTCAAGTCGAGCGTGGCGCCGAGATCGCCGCGGCCCAGACGAGAGAGACCGCTCCGAATCACGTGGATGGGTCGCAGGACGATATGCGACAACAAGACGGCGACGACCATCGCGCCTACGAGCGCGATGGCAGCCGTCAGGGCGGCTGGGCCGAGCCAGTTGTCGAGCTCGTCTCGAACGAGCAGCGTCGACAGGCCGATGCGAATCTCGGCAAAGGGAACGTCGTTCAGCAGCATCGGCTGACGCCACTCGAGCGTTCGACCGGTTGAATAGACGGCGCGGAGCTGCGCGAATCGGTTCTCGCCGGCGAGCGTCGCCAGGTCGCCTCCTGGCGGGAGCCGCTCGCCAATGCGCGCGCGATCGTTGTGCGCAACTACGATGCCTGACGTGTCGACAATGGCCGCGTAGGTCACGTTTTCGGAATAGATGGCGGATTCGAGCGCCGCCTGGACGCCCGTGTCGCGGCGCAACTCGTCGTAGGCGGTCTCCTGCGAGGTCACGACCTCGCTCGCGCGGTGATAGATGCCCATCGCGAGCACTTCGGCGCGCGCCTGACTCTGCTGCAGCAGCACGCGTGCGAGCGCCGTCAGCTGGAGGACGCTCAGGACGAGCGCCACCAGGGCGACGATCGACGTGACGCCGATCACCTGCTTCTGCTTGATGGAAAGGGACATCAGAAGTGCGCTAGTGCCAAGTGCCGAGTGCCGAGTGCCGAGTGCCGAGTGCCGAGTGCCGAGTGGCCAAGTTCCCAGTGCACTTGGCACTTTGCACTTGGCACGTGGCCAGTGGCACTTAGCACTTGGCACTTCTCACGTTGTTTCCTTCATCCTATTCAGCTTGTTGTGTAGCGTTTTCAAACTGATACCCAGCATCTCGGCGGCCCGGGTCTTGTTGCCACCTGCCGCTTCGAGCGTCGCCATGATCAGGCGGCGCTCCGCTTCATCAACGGTCATGCCGGGCGCGATCGTGACCGCCTGTGTCGGCTGCGTCACCTCGACGGCCCTGGCTGTTGCGCCGAGCGGCGGCAGGTGCTGTGCTTCGATGAACTCCCCGCGCGTCAGAATCGTGGCGCGCTCGATCACGTTGCGAAGCTCGCGGATGTTGCCCGGCCATTCGTACGACTGCAGCATCCGCATCGCTTCAGGAGTGATATCGCGAATCTGGCGGCGATCGCGGGCGTTGAACTCTTCAATGAAGGCCTGAATCAACAGGGGCAGGTCCTCTTTGCGATCGCGGAGCGGCGGAAGCTCGATCGAGAACACATTGAGGCGGTAGAACAGGTCGTCGCGCAGCTTGCCGTCGCGGAGCGCGTAGGCGGGATTCATGTTCGTTGCGGCGATGACACGCACGTCCACTTCCTGCTCCACGCGTCCGCCGAGCCGGCGGAACTTGCGCTCCTGCAGGACGCGCAGCAGCTTCACCTGTGTCACCGGCACCATCTCGGCGATCTCGTCGAGAAAGAGCGTTCCGCGATCCGCGAGCTCGAAACATCCAGCGCGGCGATCGATTGCACCGGTGAACGCGCCGCGTTCGTGACCGAAAATTTCGCTCTCGAGCAGCGTTTCAGGAATCGCCGCGCAGTTGATCGCGACAAACGGCGCCTGCGTGCGCGGGCTCAGCTGGTGGATCGTCTGCGCAATGAGCTCTTTGCCCGTGCCGGATTCCCCGAAAATGAGCACCGAAGCCGGCGTGGGCGCCGCCTGCTCGATCACCTGATAGATGCGGCGCATCTTCGGGCTGTGGCCGACAATGCGGCCAAAGCTGCCCTTCTCGCGCAGCTGCCGGCGCAGCGCGAGGTTTTCGCGCTTTTGCGCGTTGAGCTCGGAGATGTGCTGCAGCAGCAGTTTGAGCTTCTGCGGATCGACGGGCTTGGTGAGGTAGTCTTCGGCGCCGTCCTTTACCGCTTCGACGGCCGTTTCGACAGAGCCCTGCGCCGTCAGCACGACCACTTTCAAATCTTCGCCCTTGACGGCCTTGAGCAGCTGCAGGCCCGTCATGCGAGGCATGACGAGGTCGGTCACGACGATTGACGGCCGAAAGGTGGTAATCAGCTTCAGCGCCTCTTCGCCATCTGCCGCAGCCTCGGTTGCAAATCCCCAGGTGCGCACAAGTTCGGCGAGCCCGGTCCGAGTCGGCGCGTCATCTTCCACGATGAGAACGCGTTCGGGCGTGCTCTTGGGGGATTCAGCCACAAACCGAGTGTACCATCGCTGAGCGTGCTGCCTGACGAAGGACCCGTCGTCGAACCGCCGCTCGAGGGGCAGGTCATTCCGGTGCCAGAGGCGCGCATGACACCCCTGCGCGCGGCAGTGGAGGTCGTGCTTTGTTCCGATTACGTGACACAACTCGCCATTGCGGGTCTGCTTGCGCGAGCGGGCATCGAGCCGCTTGATCCGCAGCACCACCTCTCGGCCCGTTTTGTTTACCTGCTGTCGGGCATCGATGCGGTCGTTTTGCTTACGCTCGTGTTCGCTTTGCTGCGGCTGAGCGGCGATCGGGTGCGAGACGTGTTTCTTCGCAGAGGCAAGACGACTCAGGAGCTGAGCGTCGGCGTCATCCTGGCGCTCATCGCCTTCGGAATTGTCATGGTGATGCAGCTCGGCATCCATGTCGTCGCGCCGTTTCTTCGGAACGTACCAGAGAACCCGTTCCAATCCCTGCTCGGATCCCCGCTGCAGATCGCCTCGTTCGTGGTCCTGGTGCTCATTGCGGGAGGAGTGCGCGAGGAGCTCCAGCGTGCCTTTCTGCTTCACCGATTCGAGCAGAGTCTCGGCGGCGCAGGGGTCGGCTTGGTGGTGACGAGCGCCGCGTTTGGCCTCGGTCACACGCTCCAGGGTTGGGACGCCGCCGTCGTGACAGGCCTGCTCGGCGCGTTATGGGGAGCGGTGTATCTCTGGCGGCGGAATGTGACTGCCAATATTGTGAGTCACGCGCTGTTCAATATCGGGGAGGTACTGCTGTCGTTTGCCGCGTTCAAATAGCCGCATAGCCGCAGATAGCCACAGATGGCCGCAGTAGCCGCAGATAGCCGCAGATAGCCACAGATGGCCGCAGTAGCGGCAGATAGCCGCAGATGGCCGCAGATGGCCGCAGATGGCCGCCGGTAGGCTGCCGATGTCGCCGGAACCAAGTGCTTACCGATCTTTGATCAGCTCGACGACTGGCGTTCGACGTCGAAGATCAGCAATCCAGTCCGCAATGAGTTCCGCTCGGCGTTCCGCCGCCAGCTGCGTACGAATCACCGGCGCCGCCTGATCGAGTGACTCTCCTCGCGTCTGATAGTCGTCACGATGCGTCGTGTAGAACGCGGACACTTCCTCGTCGCTCGGAACACCGGCCGCGGCGAAGCGCTGATCGAGATAGGCGGCGATGCGGAGGTCGTCGCGCACCCACGCGCGAAGCAGCGGTTCGGAAAAACCCACCGCTGCGAGGGCGGCGCGAAACTCGTCCGCATTTCCATATCGCGCTGCCGTCACCCGGATGCGGGCTTCGATGTCGCCATCGGACGGCTCCGGCGGCGCGAATCGCTGTACCTCGCGGAGAACGAGGGCGCGCTCGATGAGGCGTTGTGTTGCCGCGGCCACTGGATCGGCGGCGGCCGGCGTTTCGATGAGGCGAAGCGCGACGGCCGCGCGTGCATCGGAGAGCGTGATCGCCTGACCACCAACAATCGCCAGCGTGCGTTCGATCAGCTCGCCTTGCTCCGCCGCGCTCGCCGCGCTCGCGCAGAACACGACGCCGACGGTCCACGCTCGCCAGTCGACGGTCAAAACGCTTGTCCCAGGGAAATATGGAACACCGAGCTGCGCTCGCGGGCACCACTCCGAAGGAGCTGCGGATCCAAGTTGAAGCCGAGATCGGCGCGCAAGGGGCCGAGCGGAGAGCGGTAGCGCAACCCGAAGCCGGCGGCTGGACGTAGATCACCCACCGCGAAGTCTGTCGCACGCTTGAAGACGTTTCCCGCGTCGACGAACGCGACGGCGCCCACACCTTTCCAGTAGGGTGCGCGCAACTCGAGGTTCAGCACGACGAGAGCGTTGCCGCCCGACGGGAACCCCTGATCGTTTATCGTGTCTGCCGCGCCGAGCTGATCGAGGACGAATCCGCGCACCGTCGTATCGCCACCGGCGAAAAAGCGCTCGCTCGCCGGCAGGTCTTTGACCACATCGATCACTTTCTCGCCGTTCAGGCCGAGCACCGGTTGATTATTCACGTCGCGGCGTTCGACCTCACGTTCGAATCCTGCGGCAAAGCCGACCCTGGCAGCTGCGGCCATGACGAAGCGACTCGGCATCGGCAATCGGCGGTAGAGCGCGCCCTGCATGAAGGCTTTGACAAAGCCGACCTGCGATCCGGCAAATCGCGGCGCGACCGAGCCATCGATGCCGGTTACTGTCCCGCGCTCGGGATCGAGCGCATCGTTTCTCGAATCGCGCAAAATCGACCCGGTAAACGTCGAGAGCCGCACGTTCGGAAACAGACGGTCGACGAGCACGCGGTCTTCCGGCTTGATCTGCTCGTCGAATCGCTTGATGTACTCGAACGAAAAACGTCCACTCGCGGTGAGGGCGCCGCCCAGACGGCGCGCGTACTCGGCGCGGCCGCCGCGGCGGCTGAAGTTGAAGCTCGATCGCACGGCCTGTTCCAGAAACGCCGTGAGCTGCGCTTCACCCGGTGTGTCGAACGCTCGCGGCTCTCGGAAGGTACCCACTACACGATATTCGTTGAACCCGTAGCCGCCGAGATCGCTCGGATTGCTCGAATCGATCGCCGGATCACGCGGCCGGAAGCTCACGCGCGTAAACAAACTCGCTGAGCGGTTTTTGCCCCACAGATTGCGCCGTGTGATCTCGAAGAATCCGCGCGGCGCCACTTCGAACCGCGCCTCGGCCCTGCCATCGGGCGCTCGGCGCAGGCGCTTGATCGCTTCGAGCCCACCGCCTTCTGAAATGCTGCTCGCCGGCGCCTCCTCCACTTCGACCAGGACATCGTGACTCGAGCTCACGCCATGCGGCACTTCTGTGATGCGTACGCGCCGGAAAAGCCCCAGCGCCGCAAGGCGGCGCTGCCCCTCGACGAGCATGTCTTCGCCAAGCGCTTGACCCGGCCGCAGCGCAACTTCTCGCCGGATCAGATCGGTGCTCGTCCGGATATTTCCGCTGACCAGGACCTTGTTGATGGTGGTTCTGAGACCTTCGCGGATTGTCCAGCGCACGTCGACACGGCGGCCTTCATCGGCAATGGCAGGATCGGCGGCGACGCGCGCCGACTGAAATCCCTCGTTGCGATAGATCTGCTCGATCACATCGCGATCGGCATCGAGCTGCGGCCGGTAAAACGGCTTGCCGCTCGTGAGCGCCAGCAGCGGACGGAGGCGTGTTTCAGGCACCACGGTCGCGCCCTGAATCGTGACACCGCCGACCATCGTCTGCGGTCCCTCGGTGACATTGAACCGTACGGTCACAGGTCGTGTCGTCGAGCGTTGCTCCGGCCGCACAGTGGTCTCGGGCCGCACGATGGCTTGCGCGAAGCCGCGGACGCGATAGAGCTCGGTGATTGCCGAGGCAATAGCGGCGACGCGGCTGTCGACGAACGCCTCTCCAGGCCGCAGCTGCAGCAACGGAGCAAGGTCTGACAGAGGTACCTCCTGATTGCCGCTCACCTCCGCAGAGGCGAGGGTGTGCAACGGCCCACGCGTCACGGTGAACGTGAGCACCATCTCCGACTCGCGCTGTTCGCGCGTGTAAGGCGCCTGCGCAGACCGATATCCCTGCTGACGCAGGAAGTCTTCGATTCTGCGGGATGCATCTTCGAGCAGGTCGAGATCGACGCTGCGTTCCTGTCGAATCGGCACGAGCGCCTCGCGACGATTCTCCGGCAACGGATCGCCGGCAAAGACCACGCGCACCCGAGGACCGGGATCGACGTCCAGCGTCAGATTTGCAATCGGAGTGTCTTCGGCGAACGCGGTGGAAAGATCGATGGACGCTTCGTAGTAGCCGAGGCCCCTTAGCTCCTCCTCGTACCGCGAGATGCGTGCGGTGATCGCCGGACGGTCGTACGGGTGGCCGGTCTGAAGGTCGAGGCGGGCGAGCAACTGCGCGACAGGAATTGCCGGCGTCCCCGTGACCGTGACGTGACCAATGCGCGTGCGGGTGCCTGCATCGATCGTCAGACGGAGCGTCACGAGCTCGGAAACGCCAGTTCCGACGATCTGTGAGTCCACGCGCGGCGAACGAAATCCGCGATCGCTGTAGTAGGCGCGGAGCGCGCTGACGATCTCCGGGAGCCTCGCGACCGACGGACGCTGTCCCATGCGCTCGTTCAGCTCCGTCCGAATCGCGGACGCGTCCAATTCTGCATTGCCTGCGATGTCGACTTTCTCGATCCGCTGAATAGGCGCGAGCAGCCAGCGCAGGCTCACCGCATCCGCGCGCTGAGCCGCACGAGTCGCGTACACGCGAACGTCCTCGAATCGACCGAGCCCGATCAAATGATCGATGGTTTCGCGGACCTGCTCGAGGCGAAGCGGCTCGCCGACTCGAGTTTGAATGAGCTCGAGAATGACAGGCTCGGTGGCCGGTTGTCCGCCAAGCTCGACGCGGACCTCAGCGATGGGCTGTCCGATGTAATCGCGGACGTCTGCACGCGCGGGTGAAGCGACTGCGATGCCCGCGACGCATGCGACGTGAGTGAGAAGCCATGCGCGACGAAGCATTCGGTCCAACACCAAAGCCGATGAAGGCTAGAAAGTGTGCCTCTTCCGGACCTCGAGCGCGTACGTGCGATCCTCGTTCTGGGAAAGCACCCACGCCAGGCGGTCGGTCTGATCGAACTCCAGCAGAATGATCTCGTCACGCGTGGAGGACGACAGGCTTCTCGCGTACGTGAGGTACACGCGATCGGAGATGCGCTTGCCAATCGTCACGCGCGCCGTTGGATTGACGTTGAGCCGCGACGACTGCTGGTACGGATCGACCAGCAGCGGCGTCAGCTGAAACGTATCGACCCCGAAGGTCTGCTCCACGACCTTGCCCACTTCCTCGGAGAGCGCGCCGGTCAGCGCACGCGTCGCACGCGCCTGCAGGAGCGCCTGCTCGCGCTGATTCGGCTGCCGGTGCGAGGCCAGTTCCACGTCTCCGCTCGGCGGCGTATCGCCAAACAGCAGCGCGAGGATGTCAATCGGCGCAAGCGGCGGATCGGAGGTGAACTCGGGCTGCAGCCGTTCGGTCGTTCCCGCCATGCGCAGCGTGACGCGATACGTCTGGCCGGGCACGCGAACGCGCGTTTCTGCCTCGATGTCGAAGAATGGCTCAATCCGGCCGGGATTGGTGAAATCGAGACTGCCTCGCGTCACGGTATACCGTCGATCTTCGAAACGAACCTCGCCACGTTCGATCTCCGCGCGCCCGAAGAGCAGCGGTCGATCGAAGGTGCCGCGCAGGCTCAGGTCCGTGCTCGCGACGATACGAGCCTGCTCGTTCTCGATGCGAAGCGTCGAGGGGGCAACGAGACGAATGTCGTAGTGAAGGGGCACCGTCTCGCGCGCGGCAATCGCGCCGGGTGCGCTCGGAAGTCCATGTTCTTCGTCCCCGGCGAGGCCAAACACGCCGGCACCGGTCTGAAAGCCGCGCGCCCACGTCGCGTTCTTCACGACAACCGATCCGCTCAGCACAGGCGCCGCGACAGGCCCCTGCAGCGCCAGCGTCGCGTCCACCAGCGACCGCATGCCCTCGGGAAAGCGGAGTCGCATCCCCTCACCGACGGCCGCGACATCGAACTCACTCAGTTGATAGGCGCTGAGCCCGACCCGGCCGGTGAATTTCACGGAGCCGCCGCCAAGCTTGCCGTTCAACCCGTCGAGCCGAATGCCCGATGCGTTGAACGTGACGATGCCGTTCAGCTCTTCGAGCGCGTGGGGAAACGAGAAATGCCGCAGACGCCCTGCGGTCACGAGCGCCTGACCCGACACGACCGGGCTCTTGACGCTACCGCCAATGACGGCGGAGACGTCCGCGCGTCCCGAGCTTCTGAGATTGGGAACAAACGGCTGGAGCGCGGCAAGATTTGCAGCGCCGTCAGCCTGGATTGATAACGTCTGCCGCTGCAGATCGACACCGCCGGAGAGGTTCAGCGCCGTATCTTCACCGACGAGACGCAGGGCACCGAGCTGGAGATTCTGCCCCGTCAAGGACGCAGCAATCGGACCTTGATTGTGCAGATGGTAATCGAGCAGCTTCAGATCGATCTGCTCGACTGACGTGTCGATGCGAAGCGCGTTCGTTCGGTAGAGCTGACCGACGACGCGGATGGTGCCGCTTGCCGTGGCGATCGCATACGGTGAGAAGTCCGGCTGAAACGCTCGAACATAGGGATCGATTGCCGTATCGGTGACGCGAAACGACATTTCAGCGTCGCCGGCCTCGTTCAGCGCGAGGCGTCCGCTTCCTGATACGGCAAGACGCGGCGACGCCGCTTCGACCTCGTAATTGAGCACGTCACCGCGCACCGACAACCGGCCGGTGACTTGACCGATGCCTTCATCACCGAAAAACAGATCATGCACGCCGACCTTCACCTCGTAGCGGGGGTCGGCAAATGACGCATCTCCGCTTGCGGAGAAGTCCACCTTGCCGGTGAACGCAGGCATGTCCGGCATCGCAATGAAATCGAGCGCCTCAACGGGCAGACCACGGGCATCGGCGTTGAACGAGTAGGTCCCGTTCCATCCAATGAACGCCGCGCCCGTGATCGTTCCATCGGCCTTGTGGATCTTGGCGGCATCGAGCCGGATTCCGTTGCCTTCGAATCGAAGATCTGCGTTGGCCGTCGAAAACTTCTCGCCGTACGCGGTGCCGGCCTCGACGGTGAGGTGACCAAATCCGAAGGGACGCGTGTAGGGACCGTAGATGTGGAAATCGCCCGAGATCAGGCCGGTGAGAGGGTAATCCTCGAGGTCGAAGGCCTTGAGAAGGTCTGCCGCCGGCCGTCGTTCGATGCGCACGCGGGCGTCGATCTCTTCACCGCTATCGCGGCGCGGAAAGCCAAGCGAGAAGAGACCCGATAGATCCATCCCGGCGCCTTCGCGTGTAACGGTCGCGCGACTCACGTTCGCGTACGAGTTCTCGATCGTGACGTCGCCTTCCACATCGCCCCAATTGACGTCGAACGCCTGCATCTCGCGGCCGTGAAAGTGCCCGTCGATCCGCGGCCGGCGAAAGGCGCCAACAAGAACGCCGTCGAACTCGCCCGCGCCGTCCATCGGGGTGGCGTGCGTCGGCGACCCGAACACCGTCATCAGTCCCGCGAGCAGCCGGTCGCTCTCCTGCCAGTTGGCGCTCGTCACGTGGAAAGGAATGCGCGAGCCTTCACCCCGCCAGGTGGTATCGCCACTGAAGGTGACGAACGTGTCTTCCGTTGCCCCTTCACCCGAGACGACTCGGACGTGTGAGCCATCGAAGGTATAGGTCAGAGCGCCGGCGAGCGGCACAGGCCCAACTGGTGTGTGATTGCTGAACGGCAGCGTACGACGCGCGCGCTCGGCCGCAGCCTGCGCGCGTGACTCGCTCACATCGCGATCCATCGGCGTCACGCCGGCCGGCGGCGAAACGAAGATGCTGCCGTTGCCGGTGCGCTCATTGAAGCTGCCGAGCGGCCAATCGAGCAGGTTCTTCCCGCTCGCCTGTCCCGCAAGTCGCAGCCCCTGCAGCTCGAGGAAGTCGGTGTATCGCTGCAAATCAACGTTTTGGTACTCGACGTCGAATCGTGCGTGCGCCCGCTGCGCGCGATCGCCGAGGGGCGCCATCAGATATTTGAAGCGAGTCTGTCCACCGAAAAAACCGGAAGAGGCGCGCGTGATCTCGAACCGCTCGGGCACCCAGACGAGCGACCCCTCGAGGTTTTGAAAGCGGTACTGGTTGATGCCGGCTTCCGCGCTCCTGAAGTCGCCTGTGAGCTCGCGGCCGCCTCGAAACAAGTGAAACGTGCCGTTGAAGTCTCCTTCGCCATGCAGCGAGAAGCTGTCCTTTGAAAAGAAGATGTCGCGCATGCGATCGAATTGCACATGCGATGCGATCTGATACGTCATCTCGGGCCATCGCGCAGCAGCCACCACTCCGGTCAGTTGCGAACGTGCGCCGTCGGTGACGAGATCGATCCGGTCCAGGAGAATCGTGCCGTCGACAACTCGAAACGTCGTGCTCATGTCCGCGGACATCGGCACGAAATCAGAAAAGTAGACGGTCCCGCCGCTGAACTGCGCCTGACCCTGGTAGTTCCCGAGCTTCGACACAGTCACGTCGAGATTGCGCCCGATCACTCCCCATCGGCCGCCGTGATCGTCGAACGCGAATTCACCGCGCGTGGCGCGCACATACTGCAGGGTCGTCACGACGGGACGCGGTCTGCTGTTCGGCCGCGGCGGGCCATTGAGACGCGGCCAGTTGTGATGTCCATCGGGAAACGTCTCGACCACCATCCGCCAATCGGTCATCTCGATGTTGTCGAGCAGCACTTCCCGGTGAACGAGGGCGTTCCACGTGAGCGCGATGTTGATGCGCTTCGCCACCAGCCATGGCCGCGCATCCGGTGTCAGGCCGTCGATCCGCAGGTCTTCGACGACGAATCGACCGCGACCGAGCTCGATGCCCAGCCGGCCGATGTGCATCGGACGATCGATCCAGCTCGATCCGCGCCGCTCGGCCTGCTCCTTCAGTGACGGACCCAGATCGATGGCGACGACCGACACCACCACCGATGCGACGAGAATCGCAACAATGGTGAAAATTGCTCGAATGTGCCGGTACGCAGCAGTCAACACCTGACGCCTACTCCACGACCACAAGCGCTGCGCCGGCTTCCACGGACTGTCCTTCGGCGACGAGCACGTCGCGAACGCGTCCGCCGCGCGCGGCGCGCAGCTCGTTTTCCATTTTCATCGCTTCGACAACGACGAGGCCCTGCTTCGCTTTGACCTCTTCCCCGGGTTTGACCAGCACGCGGACCACCTTGCCGGGCATAGGCGCCGTCACCCGAAGAAGCGCTTCGGACGACCCACCCTGACTCCTCGCGTCCCCGAACCGTCGTCCAACTCCGCCTTTCACCTGCACCGGGATGTGAAACCCGTCGATGTGCACATCGAAGCCGCTGCTGCCTTTCTGCGGCAGCACCGCGGCCTCGACACTGCGGCTTGCCGATCCGTTCCCACCGCGGACCAGCAGCGACCACCCCGCTACTCCGATGGAGGCAGCGTCGACGGTTCGCGTCTGTCCGTCGATCGACAGGTGAAAGTCGTTGCCGCGTCGCTCAATCTCGATCGTCCGGACGCGACCGCCCACTGCGAGTTGAAGCCTCATGTGAAGGGCGGAAACACCTACGCGACCGTGCCGGCAGTTGCTAACGTAAGGCCTCCACGCGCGCCGTCGAGCGCCAACGCGTCGAATCACTGGCCGTGGGCGCCGATCCGGGCGTACGCGTGATTTCCGTGATCGCCGCGGCGATGACGGCCAACTCTTCGTGCTCGGCATCCGGCCCGCGCACGGCCCTGCCGTTTGGCGCAGCCAACTTGCGATCGAGGAACGACGTGTCAAACCGGCCGGCCACGAAGTCGTCGTCTTCGAGCACCCATTGAAAGAACGGAATCGTCGTCTTGATGCCGCGCACGTGGTACTCGGCGAGCGCGCGGCGCATGCGCGCGATTGCGTGTTCCCGCGTGTCACCCCACGTAATCAGCTTCGAAATGAGCGGATCGTAGAAGATGGGCACCTCTCCCCCTTCGTACGCGCCGCTGTCATCGCGAACGCCCGGGCCATGCGGAACGCGCAGGCCTTCGATGCGGCCGGGTGAGGGCAGAAAGTTGTTGTCTGGATCCTCCGCGTAGATGCGGCACTCGATGGCATGGCCACGTGGCACAACGCACGTGCCGGCGTTCAGCGTCAGCTTGTCGCCGCGAGCCACTCGTATCTGCGTCGTGACCAGATCCACGCCGGTCACCATCTCAGTGATCGGATGCTCGACCTGCAGCCGCGTGTTCATCTCGAGGAAGTAGAACTCACCGCGCTCGTCGAGCAGAAATTCAATCGTTCCAGCGTTCGTGTAATTCACCGTACGCGCCACCGCCACTGCCGCCGACGTGATCCGATCGCGGAGGCCGGCGCTCACGACAGGCGACGGACTCTCTTCGATCACCTTCTGATGTCGTCGCTGAATAGTGCATTCACGTTCGACGAACGGCACGATCGTGCCGTGCTCGTCGCCGACGACCTGCACCTCGATGTGGCGCGGCGCGAGAATCTGCCGCTCGAGATAGACCGCGGCATCGCCGAAGGCGGATAAGGCTTCGGACCGGGCGGCGCGCAACGCTCCGGCCAAGTCTTCAGGACTCGCGACGGTTCGCATGCCTTTGCCGCCGCCGCCCGCGACCGCCTTGAGCATCAGCGGATAGCCGACGCGGTCGGCTATCTCGCGCACCGCGGCTTCGCTGGCGGTCTCGTCAATCGGCTGCTCCGTGCCGGGTACGACTCGAACGCCGGCGCGCAAAGCCGTTTCGCGGGCCGCTGTCTTGCTGCCCATCAGCGAGATGGTCTTCGCCGAAGGACCGATGAACGTCACGCGGGCGTCGACACATGCAGAGGCAAACTGCGCGTTTTCCGCGAGAAATCCGTAGCCAGGATGCACGGCATCCACGCCCGCTCGACGCGCCACGTCGACGATCTTGTCGATCCGCAGATAACTTTCACGCGGCGCGGACGGCCCAATCGGCCAGGCTTCGTCCGCCAGCCGCACGTGCAGCGCCGCCCGGTCGCAATCGGAATACACGGCGACCGTCTTGATCCCCATATCACGACAGGCGCGAATGATGCGGACCGCAATCTCTCCTCGATTGGCGATGAGGACTTTCTTCACGCGGAGAACAGCCCCAAATTGTATCAGTTAGGGCCTTTGACTGAGGCAATCCCAGTCGCGGATAAACGCAGATAGGCCGCAGATGAACACTGATAGCCGCAGATGAACGCAGATAGGCCGCAGATGAACTTTGGGGTCTTTCGATACCTATCCGGGCGGAGTCCCCACTACGACGGAATGCTACGCCTCGGTGCTACATTGGGTGCATGGGCCTGGTGAACGGCCAGTTGGTTCTTCGCAACCCACGTCTCACCGATCTCGCGTCCGTCGCTGCTGACGCGCTCGCAGACTCCGGCGCGCTCCATTTGTGCATACCCGAGCACGTTCGCATTCAACTGCAGCTGGAACCGATCGACACGAAAGAAGTCACGCTCGCCGACGGTTCCAAGCGCCTGGTTCCCTACGTCGGCCCGGTGGAGATTCGCTTCAAGAACCGGGTAGGGTTCGTGGGGGCACTCGTCATTGGCGACGAGGTCCTTCTCGGAGTCATCCCGATGGAGGACATGGACCTGGTCGTCGTTCCGAGGACCAGGACCCGAACGATCGACGTCAATCCGGCAAACCCGAACATCGCGACGTCATCGGCGAAAGGCGTTTAATCGCGCGGCTTCAGCCGCGCATCGCGGGGCTAAACCGAATTATTCACAGTAAGCGAACGCGTGCGTTGCAACGCATGCGGAGCGGAGCGACATCGCACAAGAATCGGCGTAAAGCCCCGCCACTACAGCGGGATATTTCCGTGCTTCTTCGGCGGGTTCTTGTCGCGCTTTGAATCGAGCGTCGCGAGCGCTTGAATCAACTTCGCCCGCGTGTGCCGCGGGAGGATCACTTCGTCCACAAAGCCGCGCGCGGCGGTCACGTACGGGTTTGCAAACTTCTCGCGAAACTCCGCGACCTTCTGTGCGCGGAGCGCGGCAGGGTCCGCGGCTTTTTCGATTTCGCGCTTGTAAAGGATGTTCACGGCGCCTTCGGGCCCCATCACGGCGATCTCCGCGCTCGGCCACGCGTAGTTGAAGTCTGTCCGAATGTGCTTGCTCGACATGACACAGTACGCACCGCCATACGCCTTTCGGGTAATCACCGTGATCTTCGGCACCGTCGCTTCGGCAAACGCGTACAGCAGCTTCGCGCCATGCCGGATGATCCCTCCGTATTCCTGAACCGTTCCCGGCAGAAAGCCCGGCACGTCCTCGAACGTCACGAGCGGAATGTTGAAGGCGTCGCAGAACCGCACGAAGCGCGCGCCTTTCGTCGAGGCGTCGATATCCAGCGTTCCCGCCAGATGCGCCGGCTGGTTCGCGACGATGCCGATCGAACGGCCACCAAGGCGCGCAAACCCGACGACGATGTTCCTGGCGAAGTGTTCGTGCACCTCGAGGAAATAGCCGTCGTCCGCGATTCGGTGGATCAAGTCGAGCATGTCGTACGGCTGGTTCGGCGACGGCGGAATCAGCTGATCGAGCGATGCGTCCTCTCGATCCAGAGAGTCGCCGCTGGGCATACGCGGCGGGTCGTCGAGGTTGTTGCCGGGCATGAACGACAACAACTCGCGAACGAGCGCAAGGCACGCATCGTCGTCGTCCACGGCGAAGTGCGCGACGCCGCTGCGCTCGTTGTGCGTCATGGCTCCGCCAAGATCCTCTTTCGAGACGTCCTCGTGGGTGACGGTCTTGATGACGTCGGGGCCCGTCACGAACATGTAGCTCGTCTGCCTCACCATCACGATGAAATCGGTGATGGCCGGCGAATACACGGCGCCGCCGGCGCACGGTCCCATGATCGCGGAGATCTGCGGAACAACACCGGACGCGAGCGTGTTGCGCAGAAAGATATCGGCATAGCCGCCGAGTGAAACGACACCTTCCTGAATGCGCGCTCCACCGGAGTCGTTGAGGCCGACGATAGGCGCCCCATTCCGCATGGCCAGGTCCATGGTCTTGCAGATCTTGGCGGCGTTCGTCTCGGAGAGCGAACCACCGAACACGGTGAAGTCCTGTGCGAATGCGTAGACGATGCGATCGTTGATGCGACCATGGCCGGTGATGACGCCGTCGCCTGGAATGACCTGTTTCTCCATTCCGAAATCAGTGCAGCGGTGCGTCACCAGCTTGTCGATTTCTTCGAACGTGCCCGGATCGAAGAGTCGATCGATCCGCTCGCGCGCGGTGAGCTTGCCTTGCTCGTGCTGGCGGCGAAGGCGCTCTTCTCCCCCGCCGAGCTCTGCGAGGCGCTCGAGATTCTGCAGCTTGTCGGATGGATTCATACCGCGACGCACGGATTGCTGAGCGCGCCGACGCCTTCGACTTTGACCATGACGCGGTCGCCAGGCTTCAGTGCGCCAACGCCGGAGGGAGTGCCCGTGGTGATGATGTCGCCCGGTTCGAGCGTGCAGAAACGCGTGACGAACGCGACAAGCTCGGGAACCGGAAAGATCAGCTGATTGGTGTTCGACGACTGCCGCCGCTCGCTGTTCACCCACCCTTCAACGGTGAGCTCGGAAGGATCGAGCCCGACGGCGATGCAGGGACCAATCGGCGCGAAGGTGTCAAAGCCCTTCGCACGTGTGTACTGCACGTCTTTGACTTGCAGCTCACGCGCAGTCACGTCGTTGAGGCATGTGACACCCAGCACGTAATCCATCGCGTCTGACGCGTTCACGCGCGACGCTCGCCGCCCGATGACGATGGCCATCTCGGCTTCGTGATCGATGCGGCCGGCCCAGAGCGGAATGTCGATGGCGTGTTCAGGGCCAACAACAGACGAGGAAGGTTTCAGAAAGACGAGAGGCTCCTCGGGGAGCTTCTTCTTCATTTCGGCGGCGTGGTCCTTGTAGTTCAGGCCAATGGCCATGATCTTCGTCGGCTGCACGGGCGCGAGAAATTGCAGCGCGACATCGTCGACGGCCGCGCCCGCGCGGTACTCGCCAAACATGTCGCCTTCGAGCCAGAACAAGGCGCCGTCTCGCTCGACGGCGTAGCGTCCGCTCATGCCGGTTCTGATTCGATAAATGCGGTCCATCTACCTGACACCTGACACCTGACACCTGACACCTGACACCTGACACCTGATACCTGATACCTGATACCTGATACCTGATACCTGATACCTGACAGCTACCGCGCCGTTTCCTCCACGCGATTCGATTCGGCGCTGCGGTTGCCCGCCTTATCCACGGCGACCACCGCGTACACATATGTCGTCCCCGCCCGAGCGGTCTTATCCACAAATGTCGTTTCGCTCATAGGTGCTTCCATGAGCGGCGCCAGTGTCGCACCAGCCGCCTCGGCACGCAACACGATGTAACCGGCGACATCGCTGCTGTCGCTCGGTTCCCAGATCAAGTTGACGCTCCCTGCGCTTGCGACGGCCGCGAGCGACTTCGGTGGCGCCGGCGCAAAGGTGTCCTTCAGCGTCACACACCCGCGCGGCGATGCAGGCCCACGCACATCGTAGCCGCTCACGTTGTCGACGGCACGCACGATGAAACATCGTTCGGTGCCAAAGCTGGTAACCGGCACCTTCAGCTCGAGTGCGGCCACGGGTGTCGGTGTCAATGCAACCGGCATCGACGGACTCTGATTGGCGGCGGCGTCCGGGGGCACTTCGTAAACGTCATAGCTCGTCGCGGCCGGACCCGGCACAACCGGCTTCGACGGCAACACGTCAGGCGCAGGAGGCGCGACGACGCCGCGAGCGTCGTTCGGCGGGTTCCACCTAATCGTCAGCGTCTTCTCGTCGTGCGTAAGGGCCGGCGCGCTCGGCGCCGAACTGGTCGAGCCGAGCGGTATGGGTATGAACGACTGCATGGGACCATAGCGCCCGCTTGGACTCACACCAACGGCGAAGTAATAACGGATTGGATCGGTCGAGTCCACTGGCGCCACAAGCGGCCGCGACAGCGATTCGCCGGTGGGAGGACCGCGACGAACGTTCTCCGGCGCCGGTAATGTCACCCGTTCTCGTGCGTTGGCCGGCAGGACATCGCGGACGACCACAACCGCGCCTTGATCGACGCCGGGCCCCGCCAGCCTTTCAACGTCGCTTGGAAGCGCGGGGCGCTCGGGTCCTCCCGGCTTTGGAGGCGGAAGCGGCGGCAACGGCTTTCGTACTTGCTCGGACCCAACGAGCGTCGCGAGCCGCCTGAGCTCTGCCGGCTTGTCGTTCTGCGTCGGTGGCCGATCCGGCGTAATGGCAAACACCTCTACGCGGGCGATGTCCGCCGGCGTGTGCTGATCGACATTGGCTGTCGGGACGGTGAACCGGACGTACACGTCGTCGCCGACCCGCACGGCAGCGGTGCCGGCGACAGGCGCGGGCACGCGAAGCAGCGGAGGCAGCGGCGCGCCCTTCTTGCCGCAGGCAGCATAGGCCATTGCAAGGAGAAGGAGTAGACAGACACGGGACAGGTTCGAGGTTCGAGGGGTTCGAGAGTTCGCTGGTTCGTGGTTCGCCGGTTCGTGAACTCGCACATAAGAGTCGCGAACGTCGAACTTGGAACTTCGAACCTCGACCCTCGGCCGTCGACCCTTCACAGGATGTCGGGACAGGTTCGACGTTCGAGGGGTTCGAGAGTTCGCTGGTTCGTGGTTCGCCGGTTCGTGAACTCGCACGTAAGAGTTGCGAACGTCGAACCTGGAACTCCGAACGTCGACCCTCGGCTTTCGACCCTTCACAGGATGTCGGGACAGGTTCGAGGTTCGAGGGGTTCGAGAGTTCGCTAGTTCGTGGTTCGCTAGTTCGTGGTTCGCTAGTTCGTGGTTCGCTGGTTCGTGGTTCGCTGGTTCGTGAACTCGCACGTAAGAGTCGCGAACGTCGAACCTGGAACTTCGAACGTCGAACCTGGAACTTCGAACCTCGACCCTCGACCCTCGACCCTTCACAGGATGTAGCGAGAGAGGTCTTCGTTCCTCACGATATCAGCCAGCATGCGGCGCACGTACGCGGCGTCGATCGTAATCGACTTCTCCGTGAGGTCCGGTCCTTCGAACGAGATCTCGTCCAGCAGCCGCTCCATGACCGTGTGCAAGCGGCGTGCGCCGATGTTCTCCGTGCGGTCGTTGACGATCGCCGCGTACTCGGCGATGAGGTCAATGGCTTCTTCCGTAAAATCCAGCTCGATCCCTTCGGTCGCCATGAGCGCCGTGTACTGGCGGACGAGCGCGTTTCTTGGCTCGGTGAGGATGCGGACGAACTCCGCCTGACCCAGTGGCTCGAGCTCCACGCGGATTGGAAAACGCCCTTGCAGCTCGGGAATGAGATCGCTCGGCTTCGCGACGTGAAACGCACCCGCAGCAACGAACAGGATGTGGTCGGTGCGGACCATGCCGTGCTTCGTGTTGACTGTGGTGCCCTCGACAATCGGCAGAATGTCGCGCTGCACGCCTTCTCGACTCACGTCGGGCCCGTGACCGCCCTCACGCCCTGCGATCTTGTCGATTTCATCGACGAAGATGATGCCAGCCTGCTGCACGCGATCGACAGCGATGCGCGCAACTTGATCCATGTCGACCAGCTTCTGCTCCTCTTCCTGGCCGAGCGCCTCGAGCGCTTCACGCACGGGCACACGCTTCTTCTTCGAACGTCCCTGGAAGAGGCCCGGCATCATGTCCTTGAGATTGAACTCGACTTCCTCGATCGATGAGCCCGACACGATCTCGAGCGACGGAAAGCCCTTTTCGCGGACCTCGATTTCCACGACCTTGTCGTCGAACTTGCCCGCGCGAAGCTGCTCGCGCAACCGCTCGCGCGTGTGGTGCGTCTCGTCACGCACGCTCGATGGGTCTTCGTCAGGTGCATACGGCCGCGGCGGCAGCAGCAGATCGAGCACGCGCTCCTCGGCATTCTGCTGCGCCTTGCCACGCACTTCTGCCACCTGCTCGTCGCGGACCATGCCGACCGAGATCTCGACCAGGTCGCGGACCATCGACTCGACATCGCGTCCGACGTAGCCCACTTCCGTGAACTTCGACGCCTCGACCTTGAGAAAGGGCGACTGCGCGAGCTTGGCGAGCCGTCTCGCAATTTCGGTCTTGCCCACGCCCGTCGGCCCGATCATCAGGATGTTCTTGGGTGCCACTTCGTCGACGAGATCCGCCGGCAGCTTCTGCCGGCGCATCCGGTTGCGCAACGCGATCGCGACGGCGCGCTTCGCCTGCTTCTGGCCGATGACGTATTTATCGAGCTCGGTGACGATCTCACGCGGGCTGAGCGAGTCGATTGCGGACGTGGTTCGTTCAGGAAGTCTGATCACGGTTCACAGTTCTTCAACCGAAATGGTCGTATTGGTATAGACGCAGATTTCTGCGGCGATCTTCATGGACTCTTCGGCGATCGACCGTGCGTCGAGGCTGCTGTGCCGCGCAAGCGCTTTCGCAGCAGCCTGGGCAAAGGCTCCGCCGGACCCAATCCCGATGATGCCATCATCCGGCTCGATGAGATCACCGGTCCCCGACAGCAGAAACGTCGACTTCTTATTGAGGACCACCAGCATGGCCTCGAGCCGGCGGAGCGCGCGATCGAGGCGCCATTCTTTCGCGAGCTCGACCGCAGCTCGATCGAGATTGCCGCGGTACTGTTCCAGCTT
>WNGA01002842.1_pt1 | contig 46068 bp, 46 predicted proteins | sample 5400061 | NCBI WGS metagenome assembly WNGA01 (sample SAMN13153366, study PRJNA577476) | soil metagenome | isolation source: 100 cm soil or saprolite under grassland replicate 2 | place: USA:California | collected 2016-06-15
CGGGGGCGACTTGGGCGCAGCCGGCTGGATGGCCGTCGCCGTCACGGGATCAGCCTGGTCTCGGGATGGACGCCACCCAGGCGAACCAGAAGGTGTCCAGGTGGCGGTGCTGTACGAGCTGATGCTCGCTCAGCGCACCGCTGGTTGCCTGCCCGAGGACGTTCCACTGGGTACCGGTCTCGCGGTCGCGGAATCCGTTGCCGGAGACAACGAAGTGCAGCCTCAGGCCCTCGACGACAGGGTCGAACACGGCGACGGTGTCGACGTCGCGGCCTCGCCCGATCCGCGCCTGATCGAGCGCGGAGGCCTGGCCGGGCCGGTGCCACGCGACGAGTACCTGACCGTCGACGGTTACTTCCAGCACACCGGTGCGGGCAATGGCGGAACGCCGCACAGCCACCGCGTCCCGCGTGCCTTCGATGCCGACAACGCGTTCCTTGACCGGCAGCCGGGCATCCTTACCGGGCAACTCGAACAGCACATCACCCAGCTCCAGTCCTTCCGGATCGCCGGGCAACAACTCGTCGCCGAGCGGGTCTACCCCACGGTCCGCCAGCCCAACGACGTCGCCGTGGATCTGGCCGGCGGCCGGATCGTGGTCGCAGGAACCGCCGACAGCGTCCTGCAGCTGATCGATCCCGCACGATGAACCCGCTCAGCGCTCGCCCGGCCACCAGTCCCGGATCGCGGCAACGATCTCGTCCGGTGCGTCCTCCTGGATGTAGTGCGACGCGCCGTGGAGGACCTCGGTCCGGTGGTTGGGGAACGTGCGTTCCCAGCGGAGCCGGTGCGGTGTCTTGAATCCCGGATCCTTGTCGCCCCAGACCACCAGCGCAGGCTTGCCGGCGACCCGCGCCAGTCCTTGCTCGACCTCCGCAAGGAACTCGCCCGCCGCCATGATCTCGCGCGGCATGACGTGCACCGGCACCCGTGACGCGGGCGTGGGATGCGGCCGCTTGTACATGAACCGCTCGTCGACCGAGAGCTTCCTGCGCCTGATACCGCCTCGCATGAAGACGTTGGTGAAGACGTCCGCCCGCTCCACCAGGAGGCTGCCGACGACGGCACTGCCGAGGGTCCTGGAGAAGGCCTTGGTCGCCCTGTCCCCGAGTGGCCACGCCCAGGTGTTGCCGATCACGAACGCTCGGAAGCGGTCGGGGTGGCGGGTGGCCACCCAGAACCCGATCGGCCCACCCCAGTCCTGCACCATCAACGTGATATTGCGCAGGTCCAGCTGCTCGACGAACGCCTCGACCACCCGAGCGTGCTCGGTGACCGTGTAGCCGTACCCGGCCGGGGCGGTGGACAGACCGAACCCCGGGTAGTCCAGGGCGATGCAGCGGAACCTGTCCTTCAACCCGAGCACGATGTGCCGGTACAGGAACGACCAGGTCGGATTTCCCGTGCAGGCCCAGGAACACCGGGCCGTCGCCTTCATCGATGTAGTGGACCCGTGCGCCGCCCACGTCGGCGAACCGGCTCTCGAACGGGAACAGCTGATCATTCACCCATCCCGGACGTGTCGCCATGCGATCAACGTAGCCCTGCCCGGTGAGGTCTGCTCGGTGTTCGGGAACCGTAATCGGTGCGCCGTTGCTGGCGCACCGATTGTGCGGCTTGGCTGGGGCCATGCCCGTCATGCAGCAGGTGCGCGCGGTCGGTGGCGAGGAGCTTGCGTCGTCACCGCTGACCCGGTTGCTGGTCGGCGCTGTGCGCGTCATGGTCGGACTGCTGTGGATCGAGAACCTGTACTGGAAGCGGCCGCCGGAGTTCGGGAACGGCTCGGACCCGCCGGAGGGCCTCTACCAGTGGACGCTGTACGGCGTACAGAACGAGGTGTTCGCGCCGTGGGCGTGGTTCGTGGACCACGTCGTGCTGCCGAACTTCCTCGTCTTCGCCTGGATGACGTTCGCCGTCGAGTCCTGCCTGGGCGCGTTCCTGCTGGTGGGGTTGGCGACCCGGTTCTGGGCGCTGGTCGGTGTCGCGCAGACGATGGCGATCATCTTCTCGGTGCTGCGTACGCCGAACGAGTGGTTCTGGTCCTATTTCCTGATGCTTGCGGCGCACATCGTGCTGTTCGCCGTCGCGGCGGGGCGGGCGTACGGCGTCGACGGTGTGCTCCGCCCGCTGTGGCGGCAGGGTGAGAGCCGGACGGCCCGGCTGCTGGCGGTGCTGTCATGAGTGACGTGCGGCGTCGGCTGGACCGGTCCGCGGCCGGGCTCGGCCTCGGCGCAGCGGCCAGCCTGCTGCTCGGCGTCGCCGATCGAACCCCGCTGCGGCTGATCGCCTTCGGCACCGGAGCGGTGCTGGTCGTCCTCGTTCTCGCCGCCGTGGCCGTGGCCGGCGGGTTGCTGGCGATCCGACCACTGGTCGCGCTCGCGGGTGCGGGCTTCGGCGCCGCGGCGGCGCTGCAGGTGGTGCAACTCTCGCTCGGCGGCACGAACACGCTGGGCGGCGACGGTTCGACCGTCGGCCTGCTCCTCGGCTTCGCCGTCGGGCTGCTCGCCGTCGGGCTGGTCCGGGTGCCCGACTCGATCGAAAGGGGTCATTGATGGATCTGAACAGCCGGCTGGACACCGTCCTGGGACTGGCTCGGGAGCATGCCGCGGCGGTCGACGCGGACGCCAGGTTCCCGGCCGAGGCCGTGGCGGCACTGCGGGAGTCGGGGCTGCTCGGGCTGACGATCCCTCGTGAGTACGGCGGTCTCGGTGCGGGCCCGGCCGAGTTCGTCGAGGTGGTGCGCGACATCGCGGCTGCCTGCGGCTCGACCGCGATGGTGTACCTGATGCACATGTCCGCGGCCATGACGGTGGCGGCCGCGCCGCCGGAGTCGGAACCGGACCTGCCGGCGCGGCTGGCCGACGGCCGGGCGCTGGGCACGCTCGCGTTCAGCGAACCGGGCTCACGATCACACTTCTGGGCGCCGGTATCCCAGGCCAAGCGCTCGGACGGCGCCGTACAACTGTCCGCGGCGAAGAGCTGGGTCACGTCGGCCGGGTATGCCGACCTCTACGTGACCTCGACGCTGTCAGCCGACGCGCAGGGCGCGATCGACCTGTACGCCGTCGCCGGCGACGCGGCCGGGGTCGCGGTGACGGGCGCGTTCCGGGGAATGGGCCTGCGAGGCAACGCGTCGGCGCCGATGCGGTTCGACGCGGTGGTCGGCGACGGGCTGCGACTCGGCTCGGCCGGTGGCGGCTTCGACCTGATGACCGGGACCGTGATGCCCTGGTTCAACCTCGGCAACGCCGCGGTGTCGCACGGGCTCGCGTCGGCAGCCGTCGACGCCGCGGTCAAGCACGTCAGCGGTGCGCGCCTGGAGCACGCCGGTCAGGTGCTGGCCGACCTGCCGACGATCCGGGCGAGAGTGGCACAGATGTCGCTGCGGAACGAGGCGGCCGGCAGCTACCTGCGGTCGGCGGCTGCGAGCATCGCCGCCCCGGACGACACCACACCGCTGTACGTGCTGGGCGTGAAGGCCCTCGCGAACGACAACGCGCTGACGGTCACCGACGACGCGATGCGGGTCTGCGGCGGCGCCGCGTTCTCCAGTCACCTCCAGGTGGACAGGTACTTCCGCGATGCCCGGGCCGGACACGTGATGGCGCCCACCGCGGACGTGCTGTACGACTTCTACGGCAAGGCCGTCACCGGCCAGCCGGTGTTCGGGTGACGGGCATGGAACCCGTCCTGGTCGGAGCGGTCGCCTACACCCCGAACGTGGTGCCGATCTGGGAAGGCATCCGGGACTACTTCCGCGGCGCTCCGGTGGAGATGGACTTCGTCCTGTTCTCCAACTACGGCCGGCAGGTCGACGCACTGATCGACGGCATGATCGACATCGCCTGGAACACCAACCTGGCCTGGGTCCGGACCGCGCTGCGCACCGGCGGCACCGCGACCGCGCTGGCGATGCGGGACGTCGACCTGGACTACCGGACGCTGCTGGTCAGCCGTGCCGGCGCGGGCTTCACCGGCCCCGGTGACCTGCGCGGCCGCCGGCTGGCCCTCGGCAGCCGCGACTCCGCGCACGCGGCGATCCTGCCGGTGCACTACCTGCGGAAGGAAGGCATCGCCGACGGGGATCTCGAACTGCTACGGATCGACAGCGACCTGGGCAAGCACGGCGACACCGGCCGCAGTGAGCTGGACGCCATCCGGGCCGTCCTTGACGAGCATGCGGACGCGGCGGCGATCGGGGTCAGCACCTGGGAGGCGATCGGCAAGGAGGACCTGATGCCGGGCGCGCTGGAGGCGTTCTGGACCAGCCCCGCCTACTGCCACTGCAACTTCACCGCACTCGGCGGCATCGATCCCGACCGCGCCGAGGCGTGGGCGAGCCACCTGCTGGCGATGGACTGGGACCAGCCGGAGCACCGGCGGATCCTCGAGCTGGAAGGGTTGCGACGCCGCTGGGTGCGCCCCGAGCTCGAGGGCTATGCCGACTTGTTCGAAGCCGTCGAGGAGCAGCAGACACCAGCGCGATGGTGATCCTGGAGCTGGTCGAACGGGTCGGCGGAGCCGCCGAAGGCGACCTCGTCGTGGTGCCGCTGACCTCGCCGGCGGACCGCGACCTGGTCGCGGCCTGGTGTGACCGGACCGGCAACACCCTGGTCGCGGCCGACGACAGTACGGCGACGGTGCTGCGCGGCCGCGCGGCGGATCCGCTCGCCGGGCTACCCGCGGAACGGATCCCCGGCACCAGGCTGTGGCTGTACACGAACTTCGACTGCAACCTGGCCTGTGACTACTGCTGTGTCCGGTCATCACCGCGGACCCCGCGGCGCGCCCTCGGCCTCGACCGGATCCGCGCGATCGTCGCCGAGGCTCCCGCCGCCGGGGTGTCCGAGCTGTTCCTCACCGGTGGCGAGCCGTTCATGCTGCCCGATCTCGACCAGATCGTGACAGCGTGCACCGCGGCCCTGCCGACCACGCTGCTCACCAACGGCATGCTGTTCCGCGGCCACCGCCTGGAGATGCTGCGAGCCATGCCACGTGACCGGCTCGCCGTCCAGATCAGCATCGACTCCGCCGCCCCCGAGCGTCACGACCTGCACCGTGGCACCGGGAGCTGGGCGAAGGCGGTCGCCGGCGTACGCATCGCCCTCGGCGAAGGCTTCACCGTGCGGGTGGCTGCCACCCTGACCACGAACGACCGGCGCGAGGAGTCAGACCTGCGGGCGTTCCTGGACTCGCTCGGGATCGCTCGCGAGCACCAGATCGTGCGTCCGCTCGCACACCGTGGGGTCGCCGACGGCGGGATCGAGCTCACGGTCGAGACGCTGGTCCCCGAGGTCACCATCACCGCCGACGGGGCCTACTGGCATCCGGTCGGCGCGGACGACGACGACCAGCTGGTGACCACCGAGATCTTCCCGCTGGCAGCGACCATCGACCGGGTCCGCGAACTGTTCCGCGACCACCACCGCACCGCCGACCAGGCCGCCCGCGCCTTCACCTGCGCATAGCGCCGGGTTCCGCGCCGTCCAGACAGACGTCGAGCCCTGTGCCTGGTTGGAGGCACAGGGCTCGGGTTCGGATGAACCGGAACGGTTACCCGCATCCACCACCTGGCGGCGGCGGAGGCTGCGTGCCTCCCACACCCACTCAAGAGCGTACGGCGCACAGCGCTCCCTGGCGATGGTCGCCGACCGTCCATTTTGAACGTACGACATGCCGCCGGACGCTGGATCCAGCCCGCGACGGCATGGCGTGCGCGAGGACGACCGTCCATTCGCGTAGAACCGTCTGGTGCGATCCGACTTCCGAGGACGTAACCGCCGCTCGGTGCGTCAGGTGTTGAGCTCGGTGCGCAACCGAAGGCCTGGGCAGGTGGCGTATACGGCATCGTGGGCGACCAGCGGGATCTGCCAGCGCAGCGCCGTGGCTGCGATCCACAAGTCGCCCACATGATGCTTCTGATGAAGGGCATGGCCGACCTGCCTGCACTCAGCCCGTAGCCGCGCATAGGACCATGCCGTGTCGTCGTCCGCTGGCAGCACGGCGCAGCGATGGATCAAGCGCTCAAGCGCGTCGAGACGCTTGACCCCCCAGCCTGCTGCGACGGCGCCGTAACGAGCCTCGGCAACGGTCTGTTGTGCGATGGCGATTCGCCGTCCGAACACGTGCTTGCCGTACAGCGGGACAAGCCCTGATCGCGGCTTCAGCCAGGCGGTGAAGACGTTGGTGTCGAGTAGGACGGTCCGGGCCGTCACTCGTGGATCGCGCGAACGAACGCGTCCCATTCGTCGTCGTTGAGATCGGCGATCTCGAACGACTCGTCCGCGCCGAGCGGCTCGACGCCGCCGACGATCCTGCGCAGATCCTGCCGGCGCCAATGAGAGGCGTCGGCGTGCTCGAGCGCATCGGGAACTGATGTTGGCTCCGACATGTCGACCACCTCCTGTCCACCTCCAGGCTACCCAGGTACGGCGATCCGCGAGGCCCCATCGCAAGCAGCTGTGGATATCCCGGTCAGCAGTACTTGTAGCCGGAGCCGACGCTGGTCCAGGCGCAGTAGTCGACCAGGGTGCCGCTCGGGGTGCGCAGGTAAGCCTGGTCGCCGGTGTTGTTCCAGATGTACCAACTGCTGCCCCAGTAGCGGTGCGTCGACGTGTTGGTGCCCTTGTCGGTGTGGATCGTCACCGTGTATCCGGGCCGCAGGTAGAAGCTCGACGTGAAGCGGTACGTGTGGCCGGCCGCGTCCCGCACGGTCCAGTTGTAGAGGTTGAAGGTCCGGGTCGCGATGTTCTTCAACTGGATGTACTCGTAGTTGAGGCTCGTGTTCGAGCCGGTGTCCGAGCCGGGCGAGTCGTACTGGAAGCGCCAACTCACCCACCGGGAGCGGGCCGCCGTCCGTTACCGCGAGCCGTTAAGAAAGCGTCAAGATTCAGAACCCGGCCGTCAACGCGGCATCAAGACCGCCGGTCCGCCTGTCCGGCCCGTCGTTCGATATCCGGGTGAAGTTCCTCGAGATCCCCAAGCGACTGCTCGTCGGCCGCCCGCTGCGCAGCGAACGCCTCGGCGAGACGCTGCTGCCCAAGACCCTCGCGCTGCCCGTGTTCTGCAGCGACCCGCTGTCCTCGAACGCGTACGCGACCGAGGAGATCCTGCTGATGCTCAGCCTCGGCGGGCTGACGCTGCTGTATCTCGCCCCATGGGTCGCGGCCGTCGTCGTCGCGCTGCTGATCGTCGTGGTCGCGTCGTACCGGCAGACCTGTCACGCGTACCCCAACGGCGGCGGCGCGTACGCCGTCAGCCGGGCCAACCTCGGACAGAATGCGTCACTCGTGGCGGCCAGCGCGCTGCTGGTCGACTACGTGCTGACGGTGGCGGTGTCGGTCGCGGCCGGCGTGCAGAACGTGGTCTCCGCGGTGCCGGCGCTCCGCCCGCACGCGGTACTGGTGTCGATCGCGATGATCGCCCTGCTGGCGCTGATGAACCTGCGCGGCGTGAAGGAGTCCGGCACCGCGTTCGCGATCCCGACGTACGGGTTCATCGCGGTCGTGATGACGATGATCGCCGTCGGCCTGGTCCGGATCGCGACCGGTCACGCCCCGGTCGCGGAGTCGGCGTCGTACGGGATCGCGCCGGCGACCTCGACCGGGGGGCTGGTGGTGCTGCTGCTCGGGATGCGCGCGTTCGCGTCCGGCTGTACGGCGCTCACCGGGGTCGAGGCGGTCAGCAACGGGGTGCCGAACTTCAAGCCGCCGAAGAGCAAGAACGCGGCCGCCACGCTGACGATCATGGGCGCGCTGACCGTCACGATGTTCGCCGGCATCACCGCGCTGGCGCTGCGCACGCACGTGCACGTCGCCGACGATCCGGTCCGGATCACCGGCGCGCCGACCGGGTACGAGCAGCGGACCGTGATCGCGCAGGTCGCCGGCTCGGTGTTCGGCGGCTACCACTCGATCGGCTTCTTCGCCGTCCAGGCCTTCACCGCGGCGATCCTGATCCTGGCCGCGAACACCGCGTTCAACGGGTTCCCGATCCTGGCGTCGCTGCTCGGGCACGACGGCTTCCTGCCCCGGCAGTTCTCGCGCCGCGGTGACCGGCTGGTCTTCAGCAACGGCATCGTCATCCTCGGCGGCCTGGCCGCGCTGCTGATCTGGTTCTTCGACGCCAGCACTACCCGGCTGATCCAGCTCTACATCATCGGCGTGTTCGTGTCGTTCACCCTGAGCCAGGCGGGCATGGTCGTGCACTGGACCCGCAAGCTGGCGCACTCGGCGCCGTCGGTCACGCGCGGATCGATGCTCCGGGCACGGGTCATCAACCTGGTCGGCGCGATCTTCACCGGTGTGGTGCTGGTCGTCGTGCTGATCACCAAGTTCACTCACGGCGCCTGGATCGTGGTGCTCGCGATGCCGGCGCTCTTCCTGGTGATGCACGGCATCCGCCGGCACTACGACCACGTCGACACCGAGCTGGAGCCGAGCGCCGCCGGGGTCACGCTGCCGGCCCGGGTGTACGCGATCGTGCTCGTGTCCAAGCTTCACACGCCGACCCTGCGGGCGCTCGCCTACGCCCGCGCCACCCGGCCGACCTCGCTCACCGCGGTGACCGTGAGCACCGACCTCGACGCCTCCGAGAAGCTGCTGCGCGAGTGGACCGAGCGCGGAATCCCGGTGCCGCTGAAGGTGCTGCACTCGCCGTACCGCGACGTAACCGGCCCGGTGCTCGAGTACGTGAAGGCACTGCGCCGCTCCGGCCCGCGCGACCTGGTCGCGGTGTTCATCCCCGAGTACGTCGTCGGGCACTGGTGGGAGACGCTGCTGCACAACCAGAGCGCGCTGCGGCTGAAGGCGCGGCTGCTGTTCGTGCCGGGTGTGATGGTCACCAACGTGCCCTGGCAGCTCGGCTCGGCCGCGCAGTTGGAGGGCCGCCGGAACGAGCCCGCCCGCAGCGGCGAGGAGGAGCCCGCGCGAACTCCCTGACCGTGCGAGAGTGGGCCCGTGCCACACAGTGACGCGGCGGGCCGCATCCGCTGGACCAGGCTGTGGACGGGGCTGGCCCTGATCGGCGCCGGCCTGCCGGTTCTCACGGTCGGCCTGGTCGGCGTGCGCGACAGCCTGGCGCTGGAGAGCGTGCTGCTGCTGTACCTGCTGGCCGTCGTCCTGGTCGCGGTGGCCGGCGGGATCCTGCCGGGCGTGCTCGCCGCGCTCGCGTCGGTGCTGCTGGCGAACTTCTTCTTCACCACGCCGTACCACACGCTCTTCGTCGACCAGCGCGACAGCATCATCGCGCTGGTGGTCTTCGTGATCGTCGCGGTCACCGTCAGCGTCACCGTCGAAGTGGCGATGCGGCACCGGATCGCCGCCGACCGCAGCCGCGGCGAGACCGAGGTGCTGTTCCGGCTCACCGCCGAACCCGTCAAGGACACCTCGCTCGCGGCGGTGCTCGACCAGGTCCGCGACAGCTTCGGCATGACCTCGGTCGCGCTGCTGGCCCGGCACGGCGACACCGAACGCGTCGTCGCGTCCGCCGGCGGCGAGGTGCACGGCCCGCCGGCGGTCTCGGTCACCGCCGCCGACGGCCTGCGACTCGTTGCCGAAGGCCCCGAACTGTTCGCCGAGGACCGGCAGCTGCTGACCCGGCTGGCGAACGCCGCGGCCCGCGCCTGGGAGGGCCAGCAGCTGGCCGGCGAGGCTCGCCAGCTCGCCGAGATCGACCGGCTGCGCGCCGCGCTGCTGGCCGCCGTCGGGCACGACCTGCGCACTCCCCTGGCCGGCGTCAAGGCCGCGGTGTCCAGCCTCCGCCAGAACGACGTGAGCTGGAGCCCGGAGGAGCAGGCCGAGCTGCTGGAGACCATCGAGGAGTCCGCCGACCGGCTCGACGACCTGATCACCAACCTGCTCGCGATGAGCCGCCTGCAGGCCGGCGCGCTGTCTGTGTCGATCCGCCCGGTCGCCGTCGACGAGATCGTCGCGCGAGCCCTGATCGGCGTACCGGCCGACGAGGTCGCCGCCGACGTCCCCGACGACCTGCCACTGGTGCTCGCCGACCCGGGCCTGCTGGAGCGGGTGATCGCGAACCTGGTCGACAACGCCCGCCGCTACTCGCGATCCGCCGTACGGATCGAGACGTCGTACGACGACGGCCAGGCGCAGCTGCGTGTCGTGGACTCCGGCCCCGGCGTGCCCGATGCAGAGTGGGACCGGATCTTCGCGCCGTTCCAGCGCCTCGGCGACCGCCCGTCCGACGGCGGCACCGGCCTCGGACTCGCCATCGCCCGCGGCTTCACCGAGGCCATGGACGGCACGCTGAACCCGTCCCCCACGCCCGGCGGAGGCATGACGATGACCGTGACGTTGCCGGTGGTCTCATGACCCGCGTCCTGATCGTCGACGACGACCGCCAGCTGCTCCGCGCGCTGGCGATCAATCTGCGCGCCCGCCGGTACGACGTGGACACCGCCTCCGACGGCAGATCCGCACTGGCCACGGCCGGGCGGCGTCCGCCGGACCTCGTCATCCTCGACCTCGGCCTGCCCGACCTGAACGGCGTCGAGGTCGTCACCGGCCTGCGCGGCTGGTGCTCCGCGCCCGTGATCGTGCTGTCCGCCCGCGACGCCCAGGCCGACAAGGTCGCCGCCCTCGACGCCGGCGCCGACGACTACGTGACGAAACCCTTCGGCATGGACGAGCTGCTCGCCCGCATCCGCGCCGCGCTCCGACGGGTCGCGCCGGTCGAGACCGAGCCGGTGGTGACCACCGACGCCTTCACCGTCGACCTCGCCGCCAAGCAGGTCACCACCGCCGCCGGCGACGTACGCCTCACCCCCACCGAGTGGAGCCTGCTCGAGCTACTCGTCCGCAACCCCGGCAAGCTCGTCCCGCAAAAGCAGCTCCTGCACGAGGTCTGGGGCCCCGGCTACGAGTCCGAGACCAACTACCTGCGCGTCTACATGGCTCAGCTCCGCCGCAAGCTCGAACCCGACCCCTCCCGCCCCCGCTACCTCCGCACCGAGCCCGGCATGGGCTACCGCTTCGAGCCCTAGCCTGGCGCGCCTCGCTCCGCCTTCGCCCGCCTTGCCCGGCCGCCGTGGCACGGCCCTCAACCACCCTGCGCGTCACATCCGGTCGACCGCCGCGCCAAGCACCCACGAATCCGTACAACGCAGCGCATGTACTACGTCGCTCAGCATGTACGCCGAAGGCCCGGCTCCTTCGAAACCCTCGCGCGATTTCCGCGGAATCGTCGTACGGGCCGATCTCGCACCGGTGGCTCTGGCCGCATACCGAACTTCTCGATCACGAAACGCCAGAGCAGCGGTACCGCCTCCGACGGCGGCCGGTCCACCCGCTCGTCGTGCCAGGTCGTCGAGAGGTGCTCGATCCGCACGAGTCCGGGCGGCGCCGGACGCAGTGAGCCCGGCGCTCGCACGAAGATCATGCCGTCACCGGGGGTTTTGGATCGGCCGGGGAACCACCATCAAGTCATGCATCGACGTCGAACCGGCGAGGTCGTCGGCGAGACCTGACGTCGCGATCGAGTCCACGACGTCGACCAGGTAGCTGAAAGCGGGATCGCGGTCGGCCATACCGCAGTCAGCACGCCAGCCATACCGCTTATCCGACGGCGAACACGAAACGTGCTTTCCGCCGCCGGCTGGCAAGCGCCAGCGACGCCTTCGTGAGCGGCTCGACCAGCATGGCGGCCAGAAACGGCCGAACGGCTCATGAAGGCAGATGCTCGCTCGCTAAGTGCGTTCGGAGACTGCCGTGGAAACCGTCGAATTCGAGGCGATCTGCGAACACACAAAGCTCACCGGGAAAGGGAAACCCGGGGGTCGGCCGCCGCCGCAGCCGACCCCCGGGGAGATAGCGATGGGCGGTCGCTACCTCTTCGGATGGGAGGCCTGCGGCGCCGGGAGCACGCAGCCTTCCTTGGTCAGGTTCAGCGAGTGGTCGGCGTTCAGGCAGGTGTAGAACCACCAGGTCTGCTGGCCGTACGCGGCGCCCTGCTCGACCGTGACGTTGCCGCTCTCGTCGACCTCGCACGGGTTGTTCAGGGTGCAGCGCTCGCCGTTCTCGTTGCCGGTGTTGTTGATGCCGGCAACCTCGTGGGTGGTCGCGTCGACGACCGGGGAACCCGACGTGCCGCCGATGGTCTCGCAGCCCGGCTGCTTGTACTTGATCGACTGCGACCAGGTCCAGCTCGCTTCCTTGAGCTGGTAGACGGTCTTGTCGACCGAGCAGGAGTAGACCTTCTTCCAGTACCCCGACGGGATGCCGATCGCGGTGCCGTCCGCCGGGCCCTGCTGGGCCAGGGTGAGCGGCGTGAAGCCCTGGTACGACGCCGCCAGCTGCGCGTAGGTCTTGCCGAGCTGGTAGAGCGTGACGTCGGTCTTGGTCATCGTCGAGTACAGCACCTTGGTGGCGCGCACCTGGCCGATCGCCGTACCCGTCGGGCTCAGCAGGGTGAACGCGCGGCGGGACTTCTTGTTGACGATCACCTGGCCGGGCGCCGGCATGCCGCCCTCGTAGCAGTGGCCGTTGGTGAGGCCGAGCGCGTAGTCGGTCGGCTTGGAGTCGGCGTACCGGATCACCGAGGCCGAGCAGTTGCTCAGCGCGGCGACACCGGTGAAGTCCACCGCCCCAGGGGTCGTGGTCGGCGTCGGGCTCGGCGTGGGAGTCGGGCTCGGCGTGGGCGTCGGCGTGGGCGTGCCGCCGTCACACGTCGGGTCACCGGACTGCGCCGGCACGCTGACCGCGTCCCAGGCCGCCTTGACGGTGTCGAACTCCGTGCAGCTGCCGGGGAACAGGTTCTTCGCCGCGGTCAGCGTCCAGGTGCGGTACTTCAGGTACGACGACCCGCTGGTCTTCATCAGCATCGCGTTGTACAGGATCTTGGCGGCCTTCTGGATCCCCACACCGGTGACGTCGGAGTTGTCGCAGGTCGGGCTGACCGGGCCGTTCGCCGGCTTGTTGCCCTGGGCAAGCAGGTAGAACCAGTGGTTGCCCGGACCGGCCGCGGCGTGCACCTCGGTGTTCGGGATCGAGCTCGAGTAGCAGTTCGGGTCGCCGTCCACCTTCGACGGGTCGTACATGTTCCGGATCGGGCCGCTGCCGACCAGGTTGATCTCCTCGCCGACCAGGAAGTCTGGTACGTCGTACGGCGCCGGCTGGTTCGAATACGCCTCGGTGACGGCGCCGAACACGTCGGCGATGAACTCCTGCGTCCCGGAGCCGGAGATCCCGCCGGGGGTGGTGTCGTCGATGCCGTGGCCGAACTCGTGCGCGACCACGTCGATCGAGCTGATCCACTGGTTGGCGTTGTTGTGGCCGATGGCGACCTGGGTGCCGTCGTAGTACGCGTTGACCTGGTTCAGGCCGACGCGCAGCGGCCAGGCGCCGCCGTTGCCGTCCATGCCGTTGCGGCCGAGCCAGTCCGAGAGCATCCTCCACTCGGTCTGGACGGCGAACAGCGCGTCGACGCAGCCGGTCTCCTTGCTCGTCGCGTCGCCGTTGCCCCACGTGTCGTCCGGGCCGGTGAACACCTTCTTGGTGGCCAGGTCCTGGCACTCCAGCGCCCGGTTCGGGTCCTTCAGCGAGTAGGTCCCGTTCGAGTTCGTGGTGTCCAGCGCCAGCGGGTTCGGACCGCTGTAGGCGCCGGTGCCCTCACCCGCGACCACGTGCTCCTTGGTGGCCACGATCGTGCCGGTGCGGGCGTCGACGTACACCGACTGCCGCGACGGCTCGCCGGCCTTCGCACCGCGGACGACGATCTCCCAGGCGAGCCGCGGCGTGCCATGGGCGTACACGACGAGGCGGGGCGTGGAGACCGAGTCGACCTCGGTGAGGCGGGTGCGGGCGGCCTTGGCGGCGCGCGCCGAGCTGATCGACGGCTGGGTGGACAGGCCGGCGATGGTGCGGGTCTGGGCGACCGAGGTGGCGGTGACCCGGCCGTCGGAGTCGGTGACGACGACGAAGTCCCCGCCGATCACCGGCAGGCCGGAGTACGTGCGGTCGAACGCGACGTACTGGGTGCCGGCCGACGACACGATGCCGCGGCGCAGGAAGCTGTCGCTCGCCGAGGCGTGCAGCTCGGCCGGGCGGCCGGACACGAACCCGTTGGCGGCGGAGACGGCCAGCGTGCGCACCTCGGCGAGCGACCGGTGGGCCGGCGCCGGGGGTTGCGAGGCGTCCGCGCCGCGCATGCCGACTCCGGCGACGGCGGCCGTCGCGAGTCCGGACAGCACGGCGGCGAGGGCCACCTTGCGGACCTTGGGGGACAAGACCATGTCGGTGCTGGTCCTTTCGGATGGTTGAGACTGCGTGCCGCACATCTTCGCCAGCCGCGCCGCCGCGGCGGAACGGCGAAAAGCCCGGATCGGCTGGCCGACACCCGCCATGACCGAAACCGGTCAGCCCAGCGACGCGAGGGGCCGGCCGCCCACCGGCGGCCGGCCCCACACCTCGAGTCTCCGCACATCGAGTACGGCGAACCGCTACCGCCTGGCGCGCAGTCCGGCCGGAGCCGGGAGCTCGCAACCGTCCTTGGTCAGGTCCAGCGTGTGGTCCGCGGTCAGGCAGGTGTAGATCCACCAGGTCTGCTGACCGTAGGCGGCACCCTTCTCGACCGTCACGTTGCCGTTCTCGTCGACCTCGCACGGGTTGTTCAGCGTGCAGCGCTCGCCGTCCTCGTTACCGGTGTTGTTCGCACCGATCACCTCGTGCGTGCTGGCGTCGACGACCGGGGAACCCGACGTCCCGCCGATGGTCTCGCAGCCGGGCTGCTTATACTTGATCGACTTGTCCATGGTCCAGCCCGCTTCCTTGAGCTGGTACACGGTCTTGTCGACCGAGCAGGAGTAGATCTTCTTCCAGTAGCCGGAGACGACGCCGATCGCGGTGGCGTCGGCCGGCGCCTTCTCGGCCAGCGTCAGCGGCGCGAAGCCCTGGAACTCGTCCGACAGCTCCTGGTAGGTCTTGCCGAGCTGGTAGAGCGAGATGTCGGTCTTCGTCATCGTCGAGTACAGCAGCTTCGTGGCCTGGACGTCGCCGAGCTCCTCGCCGGACTTGTCCAGCAGGGTGAAGGTCCGGTCGGACGGCTGGTCCACGACGACCTCACCCGGCTCCGGCATACCGCCCTCGTAACAGTGGCCGTTGGTCAGGCCGAACGCCTGGTCGGTCTCCTTCGAGTCGGCGAACCGGATCACCGAGGCCGAGCAGTTGCTCAGCGCCGCGACACCGGTGAAGTCCACCTCGCCGCCCGGCGTCGTCGTCGGGTCGGTCGGCGACGGGGTCGGGTCGGTCGGGGTCTCGGTCGGGTCCGTAGGAGACGGGGTCGGGTCCGTCGGGGACGGCGTCGGGTCCGTCGGGGACGGCGTCGGGTCGGTGCCGCCGTCACAGGTCGGGTCGTCGCTCTGCGCCGGCACGCTCACCGCGTCCCAGGCCGCCTTCACCGTGTCGAACTCCGCGCAGCTGCCCGGGAACAGGCTCTTCGCCGCGGTCAGCGTCCAGGTCCGGTACTTCAGGTAGGAGCTGTCCGAGGTCTTCAGCAGCATCGCGTTGTACAGGATCTTCGCGGCCTTCTCGACGCCGATCCCGGTCACGTCGGAGCTGTCGCAGGTTGGGCTCTCCGGCTTCTCGCCACCCGGCTTGTTGCCTTCGGCAAGCAGGTAGAACCAGTGGTTGCCCGGGCCGGCCGCCGAGTGCACCTCGGTGTCCGGGATGTCGTCGGAGTAGCAGTTCGGGTCGCCGTTGACCTTCGACGGGTCGTACATGTTGCGGATCGGGCCGGAGCCGACCAGGTCGATCTCCTCACCGACGGTGTAGTCCGGCGCGTCGTACTCCGCGGACTGGTTCGAGTAGGCCTCGGTCACCGCGCCGAACACGTCGGCGATGAACTCCTGGGTGCCACCTCCCGAAATGGCGCCTGGAGTGGTGTCGTCGATGCCGTGGCCGAACTCGTGCGCGACCACGTCGATCGAGCTGATCCACTGGCCCTTCTGGTTGTGGCCGATCTGGACCTGCGTGCCGTCGTAGTAGGCGTTGACGTCGTCCAGGCCGACGCGCAGCGGCCACGCGCCGCCCTTGCCGTCCATGCCGTCACGGCCGAACCAGTCCTTCAGCATCTTCCACTCGGTCTGGACGGCGAACAGACCGTCGACGCAGCCGGTCTCCTTGCTCGACGCGTCCCCGTCGCCCCACTTGTCGTCGGGCCCGGAGAAGGTCTCGTTGTTCGCGGCGTCCTGGCACTCCAGGGCCCGGTTCGGGTCCTTCATCGTGAACGTTCCGCCCGAGTCGGTGGTGTCCAGCGCCAGCGGGTTCGGCCCGCTGTAGGCGCCGGTGCCCTCGCCGTACACGACGTGCTCCTTGGCGCCGATCAGCTTGCCGGTGCTGGCGTCGACGTACACCGACTGACGCGACGGCTCGCCGGCCTTAACGCCCTTGACGACGGTCTCCCAGGCGAGTCGCGGCGTGCCGAGGGCGTGCACGACGAGGCGCGGCTTGGAGACGTTGGTGACCTTGCTGACCCGGGCCTTGGCGATCTTCACGGCGCGGGCCGCGCGCACCGACGGCTGCGTGTCCAGCTTGTCGATCGTCTTGTCCTGGGCGACCGAGGTGGCGACCACGTGGCCGTCGGAGTCGGTGGCGATGACGAAATCGCCGCCGACCACCGGCAGGCCGGCGTAGGTGCGCTCGTACGGCACGTACTGGGTGCCGTTCGACGAGATCACCGGGCGGCGCAGGAACCGGTCGCCACCGCCGGCGTTGAACTCCTCGGGGTGCTCGGAGATGAACGATCCGGCGGCATTGGCCGCGAGCGTCCTGGTGGCGGCCAGCGACCGTGGTTCGGGCGGCGGCTGCTTGGCGTCGGCCGCGGCCATGCCGATGCCGGCGACGGTGATCGTCGCCAGCCCGGCCAGGGCCGTCGCCACCGCAGCCTTGCGGAGCGGGGTTTGCAGAACCATGTGGGCGGTCCTTTCGGATTGGGGTGGCGGTCATCTTGGCCGCACCTCGAGACCCGAGGGAACCGCTGATTGCCGGATATACGTGGCCTACCGGCGTCATGACGGAAATCGGTCAATACCATAACTCATAGTCATATTGCCCGTCGGACACGATGATCCGGCGGAATGGCCGGACACGAAACGGGGGGCGGGGCTGCAGGTTCGCAGCCGGCCCCCGGTCAAGGGCGGTTCGTTACGGCTTCGGGAGCAGGCAGCCCGACTTGTTCAGGTCGAGCCTGCGGTCCGTGAGGCAGGTGTTGATCCACCAGGTCTGCTGACCGTAGGCGGCACCCTTCTCGACCGTCACGTCGCCGTTCTGGTCGACCTCGCACGGGTTGTTCAGCGTGCAGCGCTCGCCGTCCTCGTTACCCGTGTTGTTCGCGCCGACGACCTCGTGCGTCGTCGTGTTCACGACCGGCGAGCCCGAGGTGCCACCGATGGTCTCGCAGCCCGGCTGCCGGTACTTGATCGACTGCTCCATCGTCCAGCCCGCTTCCTTCAGCTGGTAGACGGTCTTGTCGACCGAGCACGAGTAGATCCGCTTCCAGTAGCCGGAGACCACCGCGATGCCGGTGTCGTTGGCCGGCGCCTGCTGGGCCAGCGTCAGCGGGGCGAAGCCGGGGAACTGGTCCGCCAGCTGCTGGTAGGTCTTGCCGAGCTGGTACAGCGAGATGTCGGTCTTGGTCATCGTCGAGTACAGCAGCCGGGTGGCCTGCACCTGGCCCATCGACCCCGTGCCCGCCTTGTTCAGCAGGGTGAAGGTCCGGGTCGACGGCTTGTCCACGATCACCACACCCGGGTCCGGCATGCCGCCCTCGTAGCAGTGACCGTTGGTCAGGCCGAAGGCCAGGTCGGTCGGCTGCGAGTCGGCGAACCGGATCACCGAGGCCGAGCAGTTGCTCAGCGCCGCGATACCGGTGAAGTCCACCGGACCGGACGTCGGGGTGCTGGTCGGGCTGGTCGTCGGCGACGTGGTGGGAGATGTGGTCGGCGTGCTCGTCGCCGACGTGGTCGGGCTGGTCGTCGGCGAGGTGGTCGGCGTCGGGCTGCCCGAGAAGTCGACCGTCACGTCGTCCAGGACGAAGCTGGTCTGCAGGTTCGAGTCCTCCACACCGGTGAAGGCGACCGTCACCGTCTGCCCCGCGTACGACGACAGGTCGAACGAGCGCAGCTGGTACCCGGACGCGGCGTTCACGTTCGAGTACGTCGCCAGCGTCTTGCCCGCGGCCGAGACCGTGAGCTTGTCGTACGCGGTGGAGCCGTACTCGTCGGTGTCGACGTGCAGCCAGAAGTTCAGCTTCGCGGTGGCGCCGGCCGGGATCGTCATGCTCTGCGAGACCTTGTCGGTGTAGCTGCGGCCGTAGCCGTCCAGCCACGCGTTCCAGCTGCCGGCGTGCGCCGGCTCACCCTGCGAGCCCCACTGGCCGATCACGCCGGACGTGGTGGTCCACCCCGTCGTACCGGACTCGAAGCCCGGGTTCTTGACCAGCTGGCCGGTCGTCGGCCCCGTGGTCGGCGACGTGGTCGGGGACGACGTCGGCGAGGTGGTCGGCGTGCTCGTCGGAGACATGGTCGGCGACGTGGTCGGGCTGGTCATCGGCGTCGGGGTCGGGGTCGGGGTCGGGCCGGCGGTGCAGGTCGGCTCGCCGGTCTGGGCCGGCACGCTCACCGCGTTCCAGGCCGCCTTCACCGCGTTGAACTGCGCGCAGGTCGGGTCCAGGTTCTTCGCCGCGGTCAGCGTCCAGACCCGGTACTTCAGGTACGACGACGCGCTGGTCTTCATCAGCATCGCGTTGTACAGGATCTTGGCGGCGTTCCGGATGCCGATGCCGGTGACGTTGCTGTTGTTGCAGGTCGGGCTGGCCGGGCCGTTCGCCGGCTTGTTGCCCTGGGCAAGCAGGTAGAACCAGTGGTTGCCCGGACCGGCGGCCGCGTGCACCTCGGTGTTCGGGATCGAGCTCGAGTAGCAGTTCGGGTCCCCGCTCACCTTCGACGGGTCGTACATGTTCCGGATCGGCCCGCTGCCGACCAGGTTGATCTCCTCGCCGACCAGGAAGTCCGGCTCGTCGTACGCCGTCGACTCGTTCGCGTAGGCCTCGGTGGTCGCGCCGAACGCGTCCGCGATGAACTCCTGGGTGCCGTTGTCCGAGATACCACCTGGGGTGTGGTCGTCGATGCCGTGCGCGAACTCGTGGGCTACCACGTCGATCGAGCTGATCCACTCGTTCGTGCCGCCGTTGTCGTCGTGACCGATCTGCACCTGCAGCCCGCCACAACTCGGGTCGCTCGGGCAGTAGTACGCGTTCACGTCGTCCAGGCCGACGCGCAGCGGCCAGCCGCCGCCGTTGCCGTCGAAGCTGTTCCGGCCGAGCCACTCCGAGAGCATCTTGTTCTCGGTCTGCACCGCGAACAGCGCGTCGACGCAGCCGGTCTCCTTGCTGGTGCCGGCGCCGTCACCCCACTTGTCGTCCGGGCCGGTGAACGTCTTGTTGGTGGCGGAGTCCTGGCAGGTCTGGTTCTTGATGTTCGGGTCGGTCATCGTGAACGACGAGCCGGATCCGGTGGTGTTCAGGGTCAGCGGGTTCGGGCCGTTGAAGCGGCCGGTCCCCTCACCGAACAGGACCCGCTCGCGGGCCTTGATCACCTTGCCGGTGCGGGCGTCGACGTACACGTCCTTGATGGACGGCGTGGCGCCGTTGCGGCCGGTCAGGCGGGTCTGCCAGACGAGCTTCGGCGTGCCGTGGGCGTACACGACGAGGCGGGGCTTGGCGACGGTGCGGACCTCGCTGACGCGGGCGCGGGCGGTCTTGGCCGCCGCGGCGGCGGACACCCGCGGCGTGGTCGACAGCTTGCCGATCGTGCGGCTCTGCGCGACCGAGGTGGAGGTGACGTTGCCGTCGGCATCGGTCACGACGACGAAGTCGCCGCCGACCACCGGCAGGTCGTTGTAGGTGCGCACGTAGGGCACGTACTGGCTGCCGTTCGACGAGACCACCGGGCGGCGGAAGTACCGCTCACCGGTGCCGGCGCGCACCGCGGCCGGCTCGGCCTCGATGTACTTCGCCGGCGAGCGCGGACACCAGGGCCGCGGTGCGGAACTTGGATCGGGAGACCATGGAGATGGTCCTTTCGGATGGGCGGGCCCCGTGGTTTTCACTGGGCTGCCGCACATCCTCACCGGGCGATGACCCGCCCTATGACCAAATCGACTGGCCGAATCGCGCCACGACCGAATCCGGTCAGATCAGGTCCCTGCGGGCGGCCTCCACGCCGGCCTGGAACCGCGACTCCACCCCGAGGTGCTCGAACAGCGCCCGCAGCTTGCGGGTGCAGGTCCGCGGCGCCACCCCGAGCTGCCGCGCGATCGCCTGGTCGGTGGCGCCGTCGGCCAGCAGCCGCAGCATCAGCCGCTGCTCGTCGTCGAGCTGCTCGGCGCGCTCGGTCCCGGCGGCCCGTCGTACCGCACTCTCCAGGGGCGTCGCCTCGGCCCAGCAGAAGTCGAACATCCGCCGCAGCAGATGGAGGAAAGCCACCCCGCGTACGACGATGGCGCCGCTGCGTCCCTCCGCCCAGCGCATCGAGCAGACCGCCGTGGCGCTGTCGGCCAGCACCATCCGGAACGGCAGCGTGTCCCGGATCCGGACCACCGCGCCGGCCTCCGCGAGCCGCTGCAGGTAGGTCCGGGTCGCCACGCTGCGCACCGCGCTGGACTGGTAGATCGTGCGCACCAGGACGCCGCGCTCCAGCACCGCCAGGTCCTGCGGCAGCGCCGCGTCGATCGCGGCCTGGGTGAGCGCGCCGCCCGCGTGCACCGCGAGCAGCTCGTGCTGCAGGGTTCCACCGAGCTCGGCCAGGAACGACCGGGCCGTCTCGTTGCCCTCCAGCACCGTGTTCATCGCCACGTCGTCGACGGCGGCCCGCAGGGCCGGCATCCGGCTCACCATCGCGCCCACGTCGCCGGCGAGCCGCGCGGCCGTGTCCGACCACTCGCTGATCGCGCGGGAGTGGTTCGTCAGCACCTGCTCGAGGGCCAGCATCGGGTCGATGACCGTCCAGCCGTCGCCCAGCTTGCGGATCAGGCCCATCTGCTCGAGCTCGTCGAGCCCCTTCGACAGCGCGTCCGGACTGACGTCCAGGGCCGTCGCCAGCCGGTCGCCGGGCCACTCGCCATGCTGGCGGAGCAGGCGGTACAGCCTGCTGGCGAGGTCGTCGGCGTTGTCGAGCACGACGACACTTTCGCTGGATTTGCGTACCATGTCGAGCGCGACGCTCGCGACCAGCCCCCTGTCAGGGGTGCCATGGCCGATTTGGGCCACGTCCGCGATCCGCCAGTCCTATACGGTGGTGGCCGCCGTCACCACGGGTGATCCTACGTGCGACGCGGCAGGTAAATCGGGGCCCGAGGAGGAGACAAGTGGCACGCTCACGCCGATTGGCAGGTTTCGTCGCGTTGTCCGCGGCCGTCTCGACAGCGGGACTGGTCGCCATCTGGGCCGGATCCGCCACTGCGAGCCTGGCCTGGGACGACGACCCCTGTGAGGAGAACGGCGGCCAGGTCGCCGTCGCTCCCGACGTGTCGGTACAGCAGGGTGACGATCACCCGCTCGCCTATGTCGCCTGCGGTGACGGCACCCTGCTGTACCACGGCTGGTACGGCAAGGGCAGTTACGAGCGCATCCCCGGCGTCGAGGCCGACCAGTTCGTCGACGTCTCCGCCACCCCCGCCGACAACCTGTACGCCGTGACCGTCAACGGCCGGATCCGCAGCGTCGGCGGCGTCCACTACGGCGACATCTACCCGAGCAGCGTGCGGGTGGTGGCGCTGGAGACCACGCCGACCGGCAACGGCTACTGGATCGTCCGCGAGGACGGCCGGGTGTACGGCTTCGGCGACGCCCGCAGCATGGGCCCGTCCAAGACCACCGTGGTGCACTCCGCGATCGTCGCCTTCACCGCGCGCAGCGCGACCGGCGGCTGGGTGGTCACCGCGAACGGCGAGGTGGTTCCGGTCGGCAGCGCGCCGAACTACGGCTCGGTGACCCGGCTGCTGGCGTACGGCGACCGCGCCGTCGGCATCGTCACCGACCGTCGCAGCGGCGGCTTCTGGGTGACCACCCGCCAGGGTGACATCATCCCGGCCGGTGGCGCTCCGGCGGAGCCGGACGCGGCCGCATGCCTCGACAGGCCGGGCGCGCAGCCCCCGTTCGCCGGCGCCGTCGGCGACCCCGACGTGGACGCCCCGGCGCCGCTGTGGACCTACAGCGTCAACGGCGGCATCTGCGGCTTCAACCCCTACCGCTGACGTTCCGTCGCCGAGATCCGTCGCCGCTCGGGGGCGACCGGCCTCAACCAATTCCGTTCATTCGTCGCTTCTCGTGGTCTTTGTGGATAACCGGTCACGTGACCGCTGGCGTGCGCCTGACCGGTTATCCACAAAGACCACGAGAAGCGACGAATGAACGGAAGGTGGTTTAGGGCTCGCCCGGGTCGGCCGCGCCTGCGCGTTCGTCGCGGGCGGCCCAGTCGAGCAGGGGCTCGATCGAGAACACGGTGTCGTCGATGCCGGCGTGCAGGTCGCCCCTCTCCGCGTACCGGGCCGGCACGGTGGCGATGGTGAAGTCGCGCGGCTCGGCGTCGTCGACCTCGTCCCAGCCGATCGGCGTCGACACCGTCCCCTCGGCGTTGCCGCGGACCGAGTAGGCGGCGGCGATCGTGTGGTCGCGGGCGTTCTGGTTGTAGTCGACGAACAACTTCTCCGGGTCGCGGTCCTTGCGCCACCACGTGGTCGTCACGTCGTCCGGCGCCCGGCGCTCGATCTCCCGCGCGAACGCGAGCGCCGCCCGTCGTACGTCGGAGAAGCCGTGGTCCGGCTTGATCCGCACGTACACGTGCAGGCCCTTGCCGCCGGACGTCTTCGGCCAGCCGGTCGCCCCGAGCTCGTCCAGCACCTCGTGAACCACGTGCGCCACCCGTCGTACCGTCGCGAAGTCGCACTCCGGCATCGGGTCCAGGTCGATCCGCCACTCGTCCGGCTTCTCGGTGTCGGCCCGGCGGGAGTTCCACGGGTGGAACTCGACGGTCGACATCTGCACCGCCCAGATCACGCTGGCGACCTCGGTGACGCACAGCTCGTAGGCGTGCCGCTTGTAGCGCGGGAACTCCACCCGCACCGTCTCCAGCCAGGGCGGCGCGCCGTGCGGGACGCGCTTCTGGTGCACCTTCTCGCCGCTGACGCCCTCGGGGAAGCGGTGCATCATGCAGGGGCGCTCGCGCAGCGCGTTCACGATCCCGTCGCCGACGGCCAGGTAGTAGTTGACCAGGTCGAGCTTGGTCTCGCCGCGCGCCGGGAAGTACTCCCGGTCCGGGTTGCTGATCCGCACCGTGCGGTCGCCGACCTCGAGCTCGATCGCGGGCGACTTGTCTGCCATGGGTTTCACCGTAGTGCCACCGGCCAGGTCCCGCCGGGCGCACGGCTGTCGGTGGCGGGTGGTTGGCTGGGGGCATGATCACCTTGGAGCCGTGGGCGGAAGACGACCTGGACCTGTTGCGCCGGGCTAACGCGCCGGAGCTGATGGTGCACCTCGGCGGGCCTGAGACCGAGGAGCAGATCGTCGCCCGGCACCAGCGGTACCTGACCGGCGACACGTTCACCGGCCAGGTGTACAGCATCCGGTTGCAGCCGGGCGGGGAGCGGGTCGGCACCATCGGCTACTGGGACAAGGAGTGGCTGGGCGACAAGGTCTGGGAGACCGGCTGGACCGTGCTGCCCGCGTACCAGCGCCGCGGCATCGCGGTCGCCGCGACGCTGGCCGTGATCGAGGTGGCGCGCGCGGCGGGTCGCTTCCGCTACCTGCACGCCTTCCCGTCGGTCGAGAACGTCGGCTCGAATGGCGTCTGCCGCAAGGCCGGCTTCACGCTGCTCGGCGAGCACGACTTCGAGTACCCGAAGGGCCACTTCATGCGCTGCAACGACTGGCGCTACGAGCTGTTCGACTAGGCCTGCGACTGCGGCTGCGGCTGAGGCTGAGGCTGCGGCTTGGGCTCGACCGGCCGCAGCAGGTCGGCCGAGAACCACGCCGACCGGCTCTCACCGGACCGCGGCACGTAGATCACCCGCGCCGCCCAGTCGCCCGCATTCGTCCGCCGCCACTCCAGGATCAGCCCGGGCCACGGCCCCCGGTCGGTCGCCGTACGCAGCACCCAGCAGTGCCGCCGCGCCAGATCCTCCGGCGGCTCCCGCGCATAACGCCGACCACTCCCCACTCACCCATCATCGCACACACGTTCGACTACTACGCCAGCCACGTTTCCCCGTTCTTTCTCGCCGAGTCGTGGATCCCAACACAGGGAAAGCGCTTCCCTGGAGCGGTTTTCCACGACTCGGCGGGGGCTGGGCTCGCGGGGCGCGCGCTGCGAGGGCTGGGGTCAGGCCGCAGCCGGACGGCGGAGCGCGGACGGCGACGATGGGGTCAGGCCGCAGCCGGACGGCGGAGAGCGCGGATGGCGAAGCTGGGGAGGTGGTCGAGGTCGAGCCGGGCGGGAAGGTCGGGGTGGCCGCGATCGGCCAGGTCCTCGTGGATTCGGCCCAGCAGGATGAGTGGGGTGGTGTACACGTCCCGGGAGGTGACGACACGGACTAGCCAGCCTTCGCGCACGAGGTTCTCGCGGCGGGCGATGTCGCGTCGCCACTGTCGCGGATCGTCGAGGTGGTGCCGGCCGTCGTACTCGATCGCGATCTTCTGGGCCGGGTAATGCAGGTCGGGTTTGGCCAGCCAGCCACCGCCGGCGAGGTGCACATCGGTGCCGACCACCGGCTCGGGCAACCCTGCCAGCACGAGCAGCATGCGCAGCCGCGACTCCATCGGCGAGTCGACACCGCTCCGGACCAGTTCCGCGGCGGCGCGAACGCGGCGAACACCCCGGCAGGTCGTCGCCTTGGCGAGCTCCGCCAGCTGATCGGGAGTCGCGCCTGCACGTCGTACCAAGGAATCTCCGGCGGCGACCAGCTCGGTCAGTTCGAGATGTGCGGCCAGATCGAGAAACGTCCACGGCGCCGTCGTGACCGGCAACCCACCGTGGAACCGGAGCGCCTGCTGCTGTTTCTCGTGTACGACGAGCCCGGCGACGCGCGTTCGCACCGCCCGGCGTTCCCGCTGCACGGTGAGGTGGACGTCGTCCGTCTCCGGCGCGCACGCACCCAGCAACACGGCCGCGGAGTGATGACTGAGTACACCCGCAGGCTCCAGCAGCAGCGCCGCCCGCGCTCGCACCGCCAGGGTGATCGGCACCGCCGCCGCGACGTACACGCCCTGGAAGACCCGCTCGAAGCGCCCCGACCGCAACTCCCCCACACTCATCCCCGCCGCCCGCGCCTGCGCGATCGTGAACGGCTCACCGCCGAACGCACCCACATCCATGCACGCAACTCTCCACCGATCCCCCACCCACCCGCTTCCCGTCATCCACAGCCCCCGAAGAACCCCTCGCCGAGTCGTGGATCCCTGCGTCAGGAAAGCGTTTTCCATCTGCAGGGATCCACGACTCGGCGAGGAGGTTGAAGGGGACTGCCTAGGCTGGTGGGGTGAGGCGGGCGGATGGTGCGGTGCGGGCGTCGGCGGTCGTGCCGGGTCGGGCGGACGCGGTGTTCGCGTTCCTGGCGGATCTGGACAACCACCTGTTGCTCCACGACCGGCACATCTGGATCGTCGAGCTGAGCGGTACGCCGGGGCGGCGGCACGGGGGGCGGGTGCGGTTGCGGGGGCCGTTGGGGCTGAGGCGATTCGCGCACACGCAGGTGACGCACCGGGAGGCGCCGCACCTGATGACCGGGCTGGCCCGGATCGGGCGGAGCACGGTCGCGCACGTGCGGTGGGCGCTGCACCCCCTCGGCGAGCACACCCGGGTGGAGCTGACGACCACGATCACCTCGACCAGCCTGGTGGACCGGACGCTGCTCGCGCTGGGCGGGCGGTTGTGGCTGCGCCGGCGGATCGCGGCGACGCTCGCGACGCTGGCGGCGATCAGTCCCAGCTGAGCTTGAACACCTCGAAGCCGACGGCCATCGGCACCCCGAGCCGGGTCCCCGCCTGCCGCGCCATGCCCTCCAGGAACTCGGCCGGGTCGAAGTCCTCCCAGCCGAGCCCGTCGATGTAGGCCTGGTGCGCCTTCAGCGACTCCACCCCGGCGGCGAACGTGTCGGTGATGTCGACCGCGTGCCGCGCGCCGGGCGAACCGGGCGTCCAGACCGCGCGGACTCCACCCCACGGCTCCTCGTCCTGGTCCGGGAACACCCAGCGGTTGCCGGCGTCGCGGACCGCGTCCAGGGTGGCCCGGCCGCAGGCGATGTGGTCGGCCTGGTTGGGGATACCGCCGGGCCAGACGTCGCGGAAGCTGTTGGTGATCACGATCTGCGGACGGTACCGCCGGATCACCCGGGCGATCTCGCGGCGCAGCGGGACGCCGTACTCGAGGATGCCGTCGGGCTGGCCGAGGAACTCGACCACGTCGACGCCCACGACCCGGGCCGACTCGCGCTCCTCGGCCTCGCGCACCTCGCGGCACTGCTCCGGCGGCATACCGTCGATCCCGGCCTCGCCGCTGGTCAGCAGGCAGTACACGACGCGCTTGCCCTGACCGGTCCAGCGCGCGATCGCGGCGGCGCCGCCGAACTCCATGTCGTCGGGGTGCGCGATCACGGCCAGCGCGGTCTCCCAGTCCTCGGGCAACGTCTCGAACGGCTCAGGTGTAGTCACAACCCGGAGCCTAGTCAGTCGCCGAAGACCTGGCGGGTGTAGGCGTTGGCGAACACGCGTCGCGGGTCGAGGCGGTCGCGGACGGCGAGGAAGTCGTCGAATCGCGGGTACAGCGCACCGAACCGGTCCGCGTCCAGGGTGTGCATCTTCCCCCAGTGCGGGCGGCCCCGCACGGACGCCGCGATCTGCTCGAACGCGTCGAAGTACCGCCGGTGGTCGAGCCGGTGGTACTGGTGGATCGCGACGTAGGCCGTCTCCCGCTGGTAGGCGGTGGACAGCCAGACGTCGTCGGCCGCCGCGACCCGCACCTCGATCGGGAACGGCAGGTGCTCGCCGCTGCGCTCGATCCAGTCCCGCAGCTCGCGGATCACGCCGACGACGTGCTCGCGCGGCACGGCGTACTCGGACTCGCGGAACCGCACGTCGCGGTTCGAGCAGAACACCTTGTACGACGCGTCGACGTACTCGCGTGCCGACAAGGCCTTCGCCGCCAGGCGGTTCACCTGCGGCGTGATCGCGGGACGGATCGCCGTCAGCCGGTTGGTCAGCTCGAAAACCCGGTTGGAAAGCAGCTCGTCGTCGATCCAGCCACGGACCGCGCCGACCGGTGCCGGCGGGGTGCCGCCGGGGACCCGGTTGTTCCGCTTGGTCAGCGCGACGTCGGTGTGCGGGAACCAGTAGAACTCGAAGTGGTCGTTGCCCTCGGCAAGCTCCGTGAACCCGTCGAGGGTGTCGGCGAGCGGCATCGGGCCCTCCTGCGCGCGGAGCAGGAAGGCTGGCACGCACTGCAGGGTCAGCGAGGACACCACCCCGAGGGCGCCGACCGAGATCCGCGCGGCGTCGAAGACGTCGGCGTTCTCGTCGGCGGAACAGGTCAGCACCGAGCCGTCCGCGGTGACCAGGTCCAGGCCGGTGATCTGGGTGGCGAGACCGCCGAGCTGGGCGCCGGTGCCGTGAGTGCCGGTGGCCACCGCGCCGGAGATGGTCTGCTTGTCGATGTCGCCCAGGTTCGCCATCGCCAGACCGGCCGCGGCCAGGCCGGCGTTGAGCTTGCGCAGCCCGGTGCCGGCGCCGACCGTGACCCGTCCGGACGCCTTGTCCGCGGACACGATCGACGACAGCCCGTCCAGCCGGACCTGCACCTGCTCCGGCGCCGCGCACCCGGTGAACGAGTGCCCGGAGCCGGCCGCCTTGAGCCGTTTCCCCTGCTCCGCAAGGGATTTCACCGCACTCGCGAGCTCCTCGGCCGAGCTCGGCGTGAGCACCTGCTCGGGGGTCGCGGACTCGGTTCCGGACCAGTTCTGCCAGCTCATCCGAACGCCTTCCCTTCACCGCGGTACGTCGGGACCGCCCGCACGCTACCGTCCTCGTCGACGAGGTGCAGCAGGTCGAACCGTTCGCACATCTCCCCCGCCTTCGCGTAGCGCATCCAGACCCGGTCGCCGATCCTCAGCCCGTCCGCGTCCGGTCCGCGCACCGGCGTCTGCACCTCGCCGGCGCCCTCGGTGCCGAGCAGCTTGAGCCGGGCCGGGAACGCCGGTTTCGGCAGCCGCGACTTGGCCGCCGGGCCGGACGCCACGTACCCGCCGCTGAACAGGGTCACGATCCCCCGCGCCGGTCGTCGTACCACCGACACGGCGTAGGCGACGGCGGGCTCCGGCCGGAAGACGTCGTACCGGTCGAACAGGGTCGGTCCGAACAGGCCGGACCCGGCGGTGACCTCGGTGACCGCGGCGTCGGCCCGGCTGATCTCGATGCTGCCGCTGCCGCCGCTGTTCACCAGCGTGATCGGCGCGACCTGCTTCACCGCGTCGACGACGGCGCCGCGGCGGTCGGCGAGCTCGGCGGCGGACCGGCGCTTCACCCAGCGCACCGCGGGCGAGGTGTCCGGCAGGCCGGCGATCTGCGCCTCGTAGAACATCACGCCGACCAGCTCGAACGCGTCGTCGCCGGCGACCGTCCGCGCCAGTGCCACGACCTGCTCGGGCGTCCGCAGCGGCGATCGTCGTACGCCGAGGTGCTGGCCGAACACCCGCAACGACGCGTCCACGTCCAGGCAGACCTGCAACCGCGCCGCGCCCCTGCCCGCGGCGGCCTTCGCGATCTCGAGCTGCGCCGCGTCGTCGACCATCAGCGTGATCCGCGACGCCAGCTCCGGATCGGCGCCGAGCTCGTGCAGCGCCTCCCGGTGCACCGTCGGATACCCCATGAGTACGTCGTCCACGCCGCCGCGCGCGAGCCAGATCGCCTCCGGCAGCGCGTAGCTCATCGCGCCGTGGAAACCGTCGGTAGCCAGCGCCTCGTCGATCAGCGCCCGGCACCGGACCGACTTCGCCGCCACCCGGATCGGCATCCGTCCGGCGCGCCGGACCAGGTCCGAGGCGTTGCGCCGGAACGCGCCCAGGTCGACCGCCGCGAACGGCGGATCGAGCTCGGCCGTCAGCCTCCCGAGCCGTGCGAAGTCGGTCATAACGGGAGTGTAGGACGTGAGGTTACTGAAAGGTAGTGAATCTTCTAAGTTCCCGCGGGGGGTGGGGTCAGCGGGTGATGGTGGTGGCGAGGATCGGGGTGGTGTGGTGGGTCCAGGGGATGTCGGCTGGGGGGTTCGCGGTGGTGGTGGCGAGGAGGGCTAGCGAGGAGGCGCGCTGGACGGCTAGCTCGGTGTACGTTTCGGCGCCGGCGTAGCGGCGGACCGAGGCGGCCGCGGCGGGTTCGTGCCAGAGGGGCTGGACGCCGAGGTTGCCGGTCGTGCCGCAGGCGGACATCCGGGCCAGGTAGCCGGTGAGGTACGACGCGGCCTGGCCGGCGGTGGCGAACCGCAGCACCAGGACCTGGGCGGGCAGGCCGCGTGGGTTGCGGTAAGTGGCCTGCAGCGCGTACCGCGGGATCGGCAGCGCCGTGCTCGGGAGCGGGTTCGCGCAGCCGATCGGGAGCGCCTCGAAGGCCGCCTGGTGCGGGTCGCGGCGGCGGGTCCAGGTGCCGTTGCCGATGAAGCCGGCCTCGCTGCCGCCCGGGTCGTCGTACGTTCGCCAGCCCGGGCCGAGCTCACGCGGCGACGGCACGTTCCGCGCGGTCAGCGGCCCGGCGGTGGCCGGCGGCGGGGCGGTCTGGGGCTCGGGCCGGTCGGGGGGCTCGGCGGCGTTCGTCGGTGACGTGGTACGACGTGGCGTCGGGCTCGGGACCGGAACCGTGCCAGTGGTTCCGCCCGGGACCGTCGCGGTCGTCACCGGCGACGACGCCGGCGCCGCGTCGTTCGCGCAGCCGGCCAACAGCACACCCGCGGTCAGCAGACCCGCGAGCAGCACCCCCTTGGGCAGGCCGGGCCGGGCCGGGCCACTCATCGGGGCTGGAAGTGCTGGTAGTCCGGACTGCGCCATGCGGCACCCCAGAAGTAGTCGCGGGCCTTCAGCGCCTTGGTCGGCGTGCTCCCCGAGAACAGCATGCCGAGCCGCACCACGGAACGATCCCGGTACGACAGGCCGTTGCTCGGGTACCAGGTCCCGTTCGGCGCCAGGTACGGGTTCTCGACGGTGTTGATGTCGATCGCGTACCCGTACGAGTGCGGCGACAGCGCGTACGGGTTGCCGGTCACCGTGCGGCAGTTGAACGCGGACGTGTTGTCCGCCTCCATGGACTTGATGTCACTCCCGCCGTACACGTCCACCCGGTGCATCCCCCGCACCGCGTAGTGGTTGACGATCGCCGCGTTCCAGACGCCGATCTCGTCCTGGACGGCCCCGTCGCGCAGGATCAGCTCGCCGCGGTGCAGGCGGCGGTCGAAGCCCCAGTGCGTGAGCACGAGCCGGCGCAGCTTGGACGGTCCGACCGGGCAGCCGGAGCGGTAGGTGTACGGGACGTCCCCGGACGACACGGCGTAGACCTTCGGCCACAGGTACGCCTTGACGTCGAAGGTCGCCGCGGCCGAGTACTCGATCGCGCTCGTGGGCGACTCGAACGTGCGCGCCCGGACCTTCCAGTGGTACGGGAAGTTGTCCGGGACGCGGATCCGGAACACGCCGTATGCGTCCGTGTAGCCGATCCGCAGGCCGCGCCACGCGCCGCCGTACACGTACTCGAGCATCACGCCGCGGCCCTTCTCGGCCGGCGTCACCCGCCCGCTCATCGTCACCCCGGTCAGCGCGGTGTACGCCGACGCGGGCTTGGTGAGCGCGATGCTGCGATTCATCACGGTGAACTTGCGCAGGCCGGACTGGACCGGGTCGGTGGGCTCGTCGCCGAGCACCGCCTTGACCGTCCAGGTCGACGGCGCCGGCGGGCGGACGGTGAGCGCGAACGCGCCCTCGTTCGCCTTCACGTAGCCGATCCGCACCCAGCCGGTCGAGATCAGCCGCCACAGCGACACCGACCAGGACGCGTTGTTGCTGAGCCGCCCGGTCAGCCGCACCGGCCGGTCCTCCCACTGGGACTGTGGGTTCGGGGCATCCAGAGTGAGTACGACGGCCGCCTGCGCCGCGGCTGGTGAGGGGCTCACCGACGGCGACACCGAGGGTGATTCGGAAGGTGACGCCGTAGGCGACTCAGCCGGCGACGCAGACGGTGACTCGGACGCTGACTCGGAGGGCGACACGACTGCGGACTCGCCGGCGGACTCGGATGGCGACGCGCTCGGGGACGGCGTCGTACTCGCCCCCACCGTCGCGGACGTGCCGGCCATCAAGGCCAGACCTGTCGCCAGTACGCCGATCGTCGCCCGGATCATCTGCCGGTCCCCTCCCAAAGCCGTCAGCCGCCTAGGACAGACGCGCCGGCGGCTCCCCAGGTTGGACTCTCAGCGTAGGTCAACCGCCGTATGGGCCGAATTCTCCTTGCGGTGTCAGGGATTAGGTGAGGCGGGACGCGGCGGCGGCGATGCGCTCGTCGGTGGCGGTGAGCGCGATCCGGATGTGCCGCGCGCCGGCCGCGCCGTAGAAGGTACCGGGCGCGACCAGGATGCCGAGGTCCGCGAGCGCGCCGACGGAGCCGTAGGCGTCGCACGACGGGTGCGTCGCCCACAGATACAGCGAGCCCTCGGAGTGGTCGATCCGCCAGCCGGCCCGTTCCAGCGCCGCGCGCAGGGCGTCCCGCCGGCGCGCGTACCGGGCCCGCTGCTCGTCCACGTGCGCGTCGTCGAGCAGCGCCGCCGACATCGCCGCCTGTACCGGCGTGGGCACCATCAGCCCCGCATGCCGCCGCACCGACAGCAGCTCGGCGACCACCCGTGTGTCGCCGGCGACGAATCCGGCGCGATATCCGGCCAGGTTGGACCGCTTGGACAGCGAGTGCACCGCGAGCAGGTTGTCGTACCTGCCGCCGCACACGTCCGGGTGCAGCACCGAGACCGGCGCGACGTCCCAGCCGAACTCGGCGTAGCACTCGTCACTCACCAGCAGTACGTCGCCGGCCCGGGCCCATTCCACCGCCTCCCGGAGCTCCGCGGCGCCCAGCGTCTGCCCGCTCGGGTTGCGCGGCGAGTTCAGGTAGGCGATCCGCACCGGCCCGTCGTACCCGACCGGTGTCGCCACCGGCACCGTCTCGGCCCGGGCCAGCGCCGCGCCGGCCTCGTACGTCGGGTAGGCCAGGTCCGGGATCAGCACGGTGTCGCCGCGGCCGACGCCGAGCAGCGTCGGCAGCAGCATGATGAGCTCCTTGGTGCCGATCACCGGCAGCACCTGCGTGCCCGGGTCGGCGCCGGTCACACCGAGCCGCCGCGCCATCCAGGCCACGGCCGCCTCCCGGACCGCCGCGGTGCCGAGCGTCGCCGGGTACGCCGGGGCGTTCGACGCGGCGGCCAGCGCGTCCCGGATCAGCGCCGGCACCGGGTCGACCGGGCTGCCGACGGACAGGTCGACGATGCCGTCCGGGTGCGCGGCCGCCTTCTCCTTGTACGGCGCGAGCTTGTCCCAGGGAAAGTCCGGCAGCGTGGCCGAGATCGAGGCGTGGATCACCCGGCCATTCTGTCCTGCGACGTCTCGCCCTCCCGCACGCCGGTCAGGAACTGAACGGCGGCCGTGACCACCTGCTCGCTGCGGATGATCCTGCGATGCCCGAGCCCGCTCGTGATCAGCGGCGGCTCCGCCCGCCACGCCTCGGCGATCTCGAGCGATCCCCGGTACGGCGTCTGGGCGTCGATCTCGTCGTGCGCGAGGAAGAGTGCCGGCAGCCGGCCCTGCGCGTGCAGCCGGTGCCCGATCTCCGGTACGTCGAGGTCGGCCATCGGGATGCCGACGTACTGCTCGACCTTGGGACCGAGCCGGGCCTCGATCCGCGAGCCGAAGCCGAACGTCGCCCGGAACACCGGCACCATCGGAGCCACCGCCGCGGCGGCCGACACGAAGACCAGCCGCTCGGCGTCGACGCCGTAGTCGCGCATCACCCGGGCGACCGACATCGCGCCGATCGAGTGCGCGACCATCGCGTACGGCGCGCCCTGGTGCGCGACCACGGCGAGCAGCGCGTCGGCCATCTCGGCGACCGTCGAGCTGCGCGGGCCGTGCCGGCCCGGGGCGGACTCGCCGTGGCTGGGCGCGTCGAAGGTGACGACCCGGTGGCCTGCCGCGACCAGCGGACCGACGTACGGCGCCAACTGCTCGCCCCAGCCGCCCCAGCCGTGCACCAGGTACACGACGGGCCCCGATCCCCAGGCGGTGCCGCGAACGGGACGACCACCGACGTCGACGGTGAACCGCGCCGACGGTGGCAGGTCGACCTCGCTGCGCCGGGTGCGCGACTGCGGCAGGGTGAACCACAGCCTCCGCGCGAGGGTCGCGCCGGCGTCGGGAGCCACCCGTTCGAGCACCTTGAAGGCAGCGCGAAGTGCGAGTGGCGCATCAGCTTTAATACGACCGTTCGTGCTTTTTTCTGCGGACACTGCTGTCTCCTTTGACAGGCTTGACTTGTCAGGTGGCCGGCCGCGCGGCGCGCAGCAGGGACTCGAAGGCGTTGCGGGCCCGGCGTTCGGCGTCCGGGTCGCGCATCAGCCGGGTGGCGTGGTGCTGCGCGAGCATCACGCCGTGCAGGTCGAACGCGAACTGCCGCGGGTCGGCGTCCTCCGCGAAGTGGCCCTCGCCGACACCGCCGGCGAACACCGTCGCCACGGTCTCCAGCCAGTCCCGCTCCTGCTGGACCAACTTGTCCCGCAGCGGGCTGTCCGGCTCGTCGTCCAGCTCGGCCGCGAGGTTGGTGAAGATGCAGCCGCCCGGCAGCACACCCTCGTTCAGCCCGTCCCAGACCAGCTTGCGCTCGAACAGCTCCCGCACCCGCGGCTCACCCCGCGGCACCTTCAGCGCGGGCCGCAGCACGACGTCGACGAACAGCTCGGTGGCGTGGTCCAGCACGTCGAGCTGGAGCTGCTCCTTGGACTTGAAGTGCCCGAACAGCCCGCTCTTCGACAGGCCGGTGGCGTCGGCCAGCGATCCGATCGTCAGGCCGCGCATGCCGACGGCGCTGACCATCCGCATCGCCTGGTCGAGCACCGCCGTGCGCGTCTCGTCACCCTTCCCCACCCCGCCATAAAAGCACGACCGTTCGCATTATGGCAAGGGTCAGAGGTAGAGGCCTGTGGCGCCGTCTTCCAGCCGTTCGGAGGCGACGGCGTGCAGGTCGCGCTCCCGGAGCAGGACGTAGTCGTCACCCCGGACCTCGACCTCGGCGCGGTCCTCGGGGTCGAACAGCACCCGGTCGTTCACCTCGACCGTGCGCACGTTGGCGCCGATCGCGACCACCTTGGCCCAGGCCAGCCGCTTGCCCATCTGCGCGGTGGCCGGGATCAGGATGCCCGCGGACGACTTGCGCTCCCCTACCTCCGGGTCCAGCGCGACCAGCACCCGGTCGTGCAGCATCCGGATCGGCAGCTTGTCCTCCAGCGGCCGCCGGCGCCTGCCGGTGGTCACCGCCGGTTCACCAGCCGGCGGACGAGCAGCAGCAGAACCAGGACGCCGGCGACCGCGCCGGCCACCGAGGCGATCTTCTGGGTGCGCAGGTTGCCGTCCGCGTCGTACACCTGCGACCGGGTTAGTGTCACGGCCTGCTCGACCTGCCGCTTCGCGACGTTGCGCGGATGGGCCCGGTCGACGAGCTCGTCGACCGTCTCCGCGAGCCGGGCACGGGTGGCCACGATGTCGGCCTCGATCTGATCCGGGGTACGAGCCGCCGTCGGCTTGGTGCTCGACACTCCTGCCTCCTCGTTCCGCATGTGCAGACCTTCAGTCTTGCAGGTCGGCCACGACCCTGAGGCCGTGCGGCCCTTCTCACGTTCACTCCATCGCGGTGCGGCAAACTGTGCAAGTCGACCACGTGCGCATATAGAGAGGTCTCTCATGTCCGAACGGCTGTCCGTCGGTGACCCGGCGCCCGCGTTCACGCTGCCCGACGCCGACGGCAACGAGGTGTCGCTGAAGGAGCTGCGCGGCAAGTCGGTGATCGTCTACTTCTACCCGGCCGCGATGACCCCGGGCTGCACCAAGCAGGCCTGCGACTTCCGCGACTCGCTCGACAGCCTCGCCGCCGCCGGGTACGCCGTACTCGGCATCTCGCCGGACAAGCCGGCGAAGCTGGCCAAGTTCCGCGACCGCGACGGCGTCACCTTCCCGCTGCTGAGCGACCCGGACAAGACGGTGCTGACGGCGTACGGCGCCTTCGGCGAGAAGACCATGTACGGAAAGAAGGTCACCGGAGTCATCCGCTCGACCTTCGTGGTCGACCCGGACGGCGCGATCGCGCTGGCGCAGTACAACGTGAAGGCGACCGGGCACGTCGCCAAGCTGCGCCGCGACCTCGGGCTCTGAGTCGCCACCCGGCGACGCACGGTCACTACACCGCCGTTGGTCCACGGCCGCTCGGCATGCGGTCCGGGCCAGTGTGATTTACGCCACACTCTCGGAAGGCCTCTCCTCACGGCTGGATCACCGTGCGATCACGCCAGGTGAGATTTCGGGCCTGTTAGGCCTCGAATTCGGCCCGACCGGAGGTGCGGGTCCGGTCGGCGGTGATCTTGTCGTCCCGGCAATGTGGCGCGAACCTTAGGCCTGACCAGGCCTTCGCGGGTAATCTTCGCGCGCAGCAAAGCCCGGGGAGGAGAGAGCCACCGGTATGGGACGACATTCAGCCGCTGTCACTGTGCGTAGCCGGCGACCGTTGATCATCACGGTCGCCGGTCTGGTCGTGCTGGCGGTCGGCGGTGCCCTGGTGATCCGATCACTCGGCGGCGACGACAGCAGCGACGGCGACCTCATCGCGGCCGGCAACTGCGACAAGCCGATCAACGTCACCGTCGCCGCAGCGCCCGAGCTGCAGCCTCAGATCGAGGCTGCCGCGAAGACGCTGCAGGGCCGTGACGACGGCGGCGCGTGCGCGACGTTCAAGGTCAGCGGTTCCTCGCCGGCCGCGATCGCGCAGGCCGTCGCGACCGGAGACAAGCACCCGGACCTGTGGATCCCGGACTCGTCGCTGTGGGTGAGCCAGGCCGACGACGGCCAGTCGCTCCCGCTGGTGGCGGTGCCGTCCCTGGCCACCTCCCCGCTGGTGATCGTCGGCATGCCGCGGTCGTTCGCGAACACGAGCAGCTGGCTCGGGTTGTTCTCCGGCACCCAGCCGGCGGTGCTGGACCCGCTGAGCACCGGCACCGGCGCGGTCACCCTGCTGGCGATCGCGGCCGAGCGCGCCAAGACCAACGCCACCGACAACCAGGTCGCACAGGTGATGGTCCCGCTCGCGCAGCGGCACGGCTCGATGGCCCAGCCCTACCGGGACATCGACGGGCTGTTCAGCCGGGTCGTCCCCGGTGACGCGTCGATCGTGGTGCCGGCGTCCGAGCAGGCGTTCGCCACCTTCAAGGAGAAGCACCCGGAGTCCGGGCTGCGCGCCGTCGTACCGCAGACCGGCACGCTGATGCTCGACTACCCGCTCGTGGTGACCGCCAAGGAGAACACCGACAAGGTCAGCGAGGCCGGGAAGCGGCTCGCCCAGGAGCTGCGGTCCGACGCGTCGGCCCGGGCGCTGGACGAGGCGGGCTTCCGCGCCGCCACCGGCGAGGTGCTGAGCGGCGGTCGCGGCATCGGCGACGTGACCCTGCTGTCGAAGCCGGAGCCGGCCGCCGCGGAGCGAGTTATACAGAACTGGGCGACCCTCGCGCTGTCGGCCCACACACTCGTGGTGATCGACGCGTCGTCGTCGATGGCGACCAAGGTCGCGGCCACCAAGTCCTGGATGGACCTGACCGGCGATGCCGCGATCGCCGGTATGGGGCTGTTCCCGAACAACGCGGAGATCGGCCTGTGGGCGATCTCGACGAAACTCGGCGGCGCGAACCGGGACTGGGCGCCGCTGGTGCCGATCCGCCAGCTCGGCGCGCGCGTCGGCGCCGGCACGCAGCGGGACGCGATCCTGCACGCGTTCGGGACGATCAAGGCGAACGTCGGCGGCTCGACCGGCCTGTACGAGGCGGCGCTCGCGGCGTACCGCACGGTGCAGGACAGCTACGACCCGCGCTCGATCAACTCGGTCGTGATCTTCACCGACGGCTACAGCACGAACGCCGGCAACCTGACCCTCAACGACACCTTGACCAGCCTGCAACGGCTCCGCGACCCGGCCCGGCCGGTGCGGATCGTCGCCATCGGCATGGGACCGGACGTCGACACGGCCTCACTCGGCAAGCTCGCCCACACCACCGGCGGTAGCAGCTACCTGGCCCGCGGCCCGGGCGACATCAAGAACGTCTTCATCGACGCCCTGAAGCACCGCTGACGTTCGCCAGCGGCGTACGTCGCGCCCGGGCGCGGCGTACGCCCTGGCGGGCGGCACTAAGATTGGCGGGCGGAGCCAGAGTGGTGGAATGGCAGACACGCCGGCTTTAGGTGCCGGTGCCTTCGGGCGTGGGGGTTCAAGTCCCCCCTCTGGCACGTTGTGTTCTCTCAGGTGATCGACCGGGGGCTCCGCTCCGGTACAGCGCGACGGTGAGGCAGGCCAGCGCCAGCGCGAAGACGGCGAACCCGGCGGTCATGCCGGCTGAGGCGTCCGCTCGGGCGGGATGCGTACGGCGCCGGTTCGCGCTGCTGCCGGCGCCGGCCGGCGGCTGTGGTTGTCATCGGTCCTCCGGGTCGTTTTGCCTTTCTGCCCACACTGCTTGTCCGGCAGGCGCAGCGGTCAGCGGAGAAGGTCCCGTGGCCGCGGCCGATGGTCCCCCGGCGTGATCTCCATGGACCCTTCCTCATGTGCCTCGGCCGGTCGCACCGTGGGGATCGAAAAGGGTGAACGTGATGAGTGGAGGAGTCATCGCCGTGCTGGGGCCGGTCTGGGCCGGCCTGGCCGTCGTCATTCTGGTGTCCGGGTTGCGGGCGGGCCGAAGCCCGCGGGCCCTGCGCACCGGATGCCTTGCGGTGAGCGCCCTGTGGCTGCTCGCGGGCGCGGGTGTGAACGCCGGCATGCTCGTGGCGGGCCGCTCGTACTCGGGTTTCGCCGACGGCGCTGCCCTGGCGTTCGTGCACGAGACCTGGGAGTCGCTGGTCGTGGCGCATCAGGCGGTGTTCATCGGACTGCTGATCGCGTTCGAGGCCATCGCGGGCGTTCTCGTGCTGTTCCCCGGCCGGCCACGCCAAGCCGCGCTGCTCGCCGTGATCGCCTTCACGGTGGCGTTGGTGTCGTTCGGCTGGGGCTTCCTGCTGTGGTCGGTACCGGTGACCGCGGCGCTCGTCCTGCTGCTCAGAGCGGAACGGCGCCGCGCCGCGGCCTCCGCCGGCACTCGCGAGATGGTGACGACGAGCTGACCCGGGGGCTCACACCCGCCTGGGGACCTTGCCGGTCAGCGTTCCGACCGCGCGGATCACGCGGTGTCCGCGGTCCGAGGTCGGCTCGAACATCAACGGGCAGCCTCCGTCGATCACCGTGATGCCATGCGCCCGGCCGTAGCCGGCGGCCTTCTCCGAGACGCTGCCGGTCCCGAACGCGCGGTGCATCCACACGTGTTTGATGCCTAGCTCATCGCACTCGCGCATGGTGTCCTCCGCGATCTGCGGGCGAGTGCCGATGACCACTGCTTCCACGCCACCCGGGATCGACTTCAGGTCGTGATAGGAGACGTCGCCTTCCACCCGGTCTGCGTTAGGGTTCACCGCGAACACCTCGTAGCCGCGTTCACGCAGTCGCTGGTAGACGAAGTTGCCGCCGTGGTTACCTCCGTTCCGCGAAACCCCGGTGACGGCGATTCGTTTCTTGGCCAGGAACTCGGACGCCGCGTCTTTCATCGTGGGCATCGGACTCTCCTTTCGATGTCGGTGCGCCAGGTATGAGCCCCCTGATGCGACAGTGCGCGTGCGGAGGCGCCCCGGAAAGGGAGCATCGGCTCGACCCCGAGAGACCAAGGTCCCGCGGTGAGCTCCGCGACGGGGCCTACGGCAACGGGCCCGGCGGGTCGGGACCTTTGCAGCTATCGACCACACGGTCCGTGTCGTTGGCTGAGCTCGCCGGACAAGAAGGTGATGAGCGATGTCCACGAACCACTTACGAACAGAAGCCGCCGGCGTCGACCTGTACTGGTTGCCGCTCGGCGCGGGCGACAACACCCACTGCGTGCGAACCAACGGCCGCATCTTCGAAGCCCTGACGGCAGGGTACGAGCGGCGAGAACGCTGCGACCTCTACCACGCCGCGCTCGAGGTGCGCCTGGGTGGCGACCGCTTCGTGATCGAGATGGCTCCGGTGTGGAGCACCGACCAACCAGACCGCGGTGTCGTTTGCGAGGGACCGGTAGGCCTGCGGTGGCTGGGTCGGTCCCGGTTCTTCCGCTACGAGGTCCGCAGCTGGCGCAACGGTCTGATCCCTGACGTCTCGGAAGCGGTCGACAGCCCTCAGCGCCTGAGCGCGAACCCTGCGCAGGCCAGGCGAGTGCTCGCGCTCGCGCCCGCCGTCCCCAAGGTCACGTGGGGACGTGACGAGCTCGAGGCGGGCGAGATGTGGAACTCCAACTCGCTGATCGCCTGGCTTCTTGCCCGCAGCGGGCACGACCTGGAGACCGTCGGTCCGCCCCCGCACGGGCGCGCACCCGGCTGGTCGGCCGGCCTGGTCGTCGCGGCGCGAGCGGTGAACGCAGAACCGGTCCCGAGATCACGCTGACGATTGCGTCCCTACGCCTGCGGCACGCGCTTGATGGGTGCGAGAGCACTCCGCAGCACAGCAGCCCCCATGCCGGCGAAGCCGAGGTCGCGGACGCCTGCGGCGGCGAGTTGCGCCTGGTCGGGCAGGCCCTGCGCGAGGGCAACGAGGACGACCCCGATCATCAGAGCAAGCGCGGTCCACGCAGGGAGAATTCTCGCGCGAAGTACGGCGTAACCGAACCCGATACCGGCGAGCACCATCACCGCTCCGTGCGCGACCATGACTGCCCCCAGCTCGGCACTGAGCGTTTCGTAGTCCTTGGTGTGGTTGACGAGCGCGTAGACCACGGTGCCGGTGAAGACCACGTAGCTGTAGGCGTACGCAAGCGCGCTGAGCCGCCCCAGCCGTCCGAGTCGTGGCTGCTGCACGACGGCCAGCCCGATCACGAACACCGGGATCGCAGCCTCCGAGACGAGGGTGATCCACAACTGACCGTCGGAGAACCCGCCCTGCAGGGCTTCGATGACGTCGGAGAGGAAGTACGTCACCGAGAACCCCAGGGCAATGCCGCCGATCAGCATCGCCGCGCGGCCCTTCCCGCCTCGGCGTCTCGCGCTCGGCGCGAGTCGCATGGCTTGACGTGCCATGTGTCCCTTCTCCCTGCCTACGCCGGTTGTCACGTCGCGGGCATCGGCGGCACGCCTGGTTTGTCTGTCGACTCGGCCCGCGCCTTGATACCGCGGAGCATTCTGCGTTGCATCGCGAAGTCTCCGAACTCCATGAGGACGACCGACAGGAGAGCGTTCGCAGGATGACGCCAGTCGTACCGGCAGCGAACACGGGTGACGAGCCGGGTCCGGCCGCCGGGCAGATCGGTCAGGCTCCAGGCCCAGCTGCTGTCGGGCTTGCGCCACAGCAACCAGCTAGGGGCCTCGAAGGCCTCCACCTTGAACGCCGTACCGTCCGACGGCGTCGGGGCCATCTGCACCCACTGGCCCAGGTCGAGCTCCTGGAACTCCGGCTCGATGACGGTCGCGCTCGGGCGGGCGAGGTTGTCGAGGAGGTCGTTGCTGTACCAGCCGGCGCGGAGGCAACCGACCTGCACGAGCCATGGCCACACCGCCTCCGGCGCGGCGTCGATCGTGATCGCCCTCGTCGCCCGGAACTGGGCGTGCGGCACCAGCTCGTCGCCGGGAAGGGGCGCGGAAACCTCCGCGGCCGTCGCCCCCCAGCGGAGATGCCATCCCCGGTAGAGCGGGGCCGTCAGAAAGGCCGGGACATCATGGAGGACATCGCCGATCTCGGCGGCCAATTCTCGCCGGGTCGGCCCTGCGGTACCGGCCACCTCGACCATCTCCCATCAACGGCCTGCCAGGTTGAGGACCGTGAACATGCTCGCCTTCTCACCCAATCTGCGGCGGGGAGCTGGCGAGGACCAGGGTCCGTCAACCCGCTACTGCCAGGACCTTCGTCACCCGACAGTCGCCGCCGGACGGCACTGACAGCGCAGTCCCGGTCAGGAGCAGTTCTGCAAGGGGTTCAGGTCGCGTCCAGCCAGGCCAGGTATGCCGTAGCTCGGGGGCTGAGGCGGTAGCCGACCTCGAGGCTGTAGGTCAGGCCGAGCTTCTTGGCCGGCTGCCGCCGTGCTGCTGGCTGTTGACGATGGCCGGGCGGTGGGCTTCGTCAGCTACTCCTTCCTCTGGCCGGCGATCGGGCTAACCAGTTCCCTCTACCTCAAGGAGCTGTAGGTCTCGCACGCCGAGCAACGCCGCGGCGCCGGCAAGGACCTGATGGACGGCTTGGTCGAGATTGCCCGCAAGCTGGGCTGCAGCCGGGTGGAGTGGACGACGGATCGCGACAACGGCGGTGCTCAAGCGTTCTACGAGGCGCTCGGGTTCAGCGTCAATGCCGGGAAGCTGTTCTACCGAGTCGAAGGTCTGTAGGCATTCTTGAACCGATATACCCAAGTCGCGGTGACGCTCGCGGTGCATGTCCCGTTCAGCTGGTATCGGCTGCGTCCAGCCAGGCCAGGTACGCCGTACCTCGGGGGCTGAGGCGGTAGCCGACGTCGAGGCTGTAGGTCAGGCCGAGGTTCTTCAGCTTGCGCACGTCGATCTTGAACGGCTGCGTCTCACGGCCCACCTGTTCCGCCAGGTCGGGGGCCCGCCGCGCGGGCTGCGCGGCGATCATTCGCAATGTCTCCGAGGTCCAGGCGCCGTGCGAGCTGGCCTCGTCGTACCGCTGCAGGCGGCGGCTGATCTCGGCGAGGTCGTCCGGGCTCAGGGCGTCATCCGCGGCGAGCAGCTCGCGCGGGTCGTCGTCGGTGACCAGGTGGAACCGGACCCGGTACAGCGGGAGCGACGGATCGCCGCGGTCGTCGTCGCGGACCGCTGCGGCGTTCGGGCGGCCGGCCGCGCGGGCGTCCTTGCCGGTCACCTTCGACGGCGCGATCCGGTCGACCGCGTCCACCCGGACCCGGCCGCCGTTCGTGCGGTAGTCCCGGCCGGCGATCACCCGCGGCTGCGCCCAGCGCCGGAACGCGACGGTGATCTCGCCGTTCGCGACGCCGATCCGGTCCTTCCCGGCGAAACGCATCCGTCATCCCTCCTGTGTGTTCACGAATCGCCTTCGAAAGCGCCTTGTCCTAGGCGATTCGTGAACACACTGTCAGGACAAGGCGGCGGCCACCACCGGGGCGATCGCGCGCAGGGCCTGGCCGCGGTGACTGAGCCGGTCCTTCTCCTCCGGGGTCAGCTCCGCGGAGGTCACGTCGTACCCCTTGGGTTGGAAGAGCGGGTCGTAGCCGAAGCCGCCGGATCCGCGCAGCTCGCGGATCACCGATCCCGGCATCTCGCCGAGCACGACCTCCTCGGTGCCGTCCGGCAGGCAGAACGCGACCGCCGCCACGAACGCCGCGCCCCGGTGCTCGCCGGGTACGTCGGACAGCTGCGCGAGCAGCAGCGCGTTGTTCGCCGCGTCGTCCTTGGCCCGGCCGGACCAGCGCGCGGACAGCACGCCGGGCATCCCGTTCAGCGCGTCCACGCACAGCCCGCTGTCGTCCGCGAGCGCCGGCAGGCCGGTCGCCGCCACCGCCGCGCGGGCCTTGAGCAGGGCGTTCCCCGCGAAGGTCAGCTCGGTCTCCGCCGGTTCCTCGTACGACGTGACGTCGTCCAGGCCGAGCACCTCGAGACCGGGCACCTCAGGCTCCAGGATCCGGCGCAGCTCGACCAGCTTCTTCGCGTTGTGGGTCGCGAGCAGGACCTTGCTCACCGGGCCAGCGCCTCGTTCTGCAGCCGGGTCAGCTCGGCGCAGCCGGCCGCGCCGAGGTCGAGCAGGCCGTCGAGCAGCTTGCGGTCGAACGGCTCGCCCTCGGCGGTGCCCTGCACCTCGACGAACCGGCCGTCACCGGTGAGCACCACGTTCATGTCGGTCTCGGCGCGGACGTCCTCCTCGTAGTTCAGGTCGAGCATCGCCTCGCTGCCGATGATGCCGACCGACACCGCGGCGACCGAGCCGCGCAACGGCTCGCCGTTCAGCGCCTTGCGGTCGCGCAGGTACGAGACGGCGTCCGCGAGCGCGACGTACGCGCCGGTGATCGCGGCGGTGCGGGTGCCGCCGTCGGCCTGCAGCACGTCGCAGTCGAGCAGGATGGTGTTCTCGCCGAGCGCCTTGTAGTCGATGACGGCGCGTAGCGACCGGCCGATCAGCCGGGAGATCTCGTGCGTACGCCCGCCGATCCGGCCCTTCACCGACTCCCGCTCCGACCGGGTGTTCGTGGACCGCGGCAGCATCGCGTACTCCGCCGACACCCAGCCCAGGCCGGACCCCTTGCGCCAGCGCGGAACACCCTCGGTGACGCTCGCCGCGCACAGCACCCGGGTACGCCCGAACTCGACCAGCACCGAGCCCTCCGCGTGGTCCAGCCAGTTGCGGGTGATGGTGACCGGCCGGAGTTGCTCGGGCGTGCGGCCGTCGCCGCGAAGAGTCGTCATGATCCGACCCTATCGGCGTCCCTCTTGGCAGACAGCACGCTGTCTGGAACGATAACGCCCCTTGCGGGATCCGCTCACTCTGGAGTTATGCATGCGCTTTCGCCCCCTCCTGCCCGGACTACTGCTGACCGCCGCCACCATCGCCGTACCCATCGGCACCGCCAGCGCGCACGACCCGGGCGGGGCGCACTCGGCGAGCGCCGACGCGAAGCGGCACGAGCTGCTCTCCGGTACGACGACGGTCCCGCTGGTCGGCACGCCGAACGTGCACTTCGTGACCACGGTGCCGGACCTGACCTCGATCTCCGGCTGCTTCGCGAAGTCCGCGCCGTACTACTACGTGTCGACGGTGCACTCGATCGGCGTGTACGACGTGCACGACCCGCTGGCGCCGAAGCTGACCGGGGTGCTGCCGAACCTGGTGTTCGAGAACGAGGCGATGAACTGCGGCGAGAAGGTGATCGGCGGCAGCGTGGTGCGTTTCGTGCTGGTCGGCATCGACCAGACCCAGGCGTCCACCGACGACATCGCGCACATCCGGCCGATCGGGTACGACGAGTTCCTGGTCGTCGACGTGACCGACCCGCAGCATCCGACGATCCGCTCCCGCGGCAAGACCTCGTCGTCGACACACACCGTCGCGTGCGTGCGCGAGACGGCCTGCGACTACGTCTACACCGCCGGCGGCTCGGTGATCGACCTCACCGACCTCGACAACCCGCGTGAGATCGCGGTGCTCGACTCGCCGGCGCTCGGACCGAACGCGGCGTTCAGCGGCGGCGCCGGGCACAAGTGGAACTTCGACAACGCCGGCTACGGCATCCACACCGGCTCCGGCGGCACCGCGGTGTACGACGTCCGCGACCCGGCGCACCCGCGGCTGGTGACGACGACCGACGCGAACGGTGTCGCGGCCGGCTGGAACGACTTCATCCACCACAACTCCGACCGCCCGAACGCGTCGTCGTTCACCCCCGGCTCGGCGCCGAGTGTTGCCCGCGGCAACGTTGTGCTGGTGACCGAGGAGGACTACGAGAACACCGACTGCGCGACCGCCGGCAGCTTCCAGACCTGGTACGTCGAGAAGCTGGACGGCACCCCCGGCGCGATCCACCCGCTGGACCGGATCAACCCGGTCGACGCCGGCGAGGGTGTCGCGCTGCCGCAGGAGGCGTTCTGCTCGGCGCACTGGTTCGACTACCACCAGAGCGGGATCGTTGCCCAGGGCTACTACGAGGGCGGGCTGCGGCTGATCGACGTCCGCGAACCGCGAAACCTCAAGGAGTACGGCTACTTCGCGTCCGGGCTGTCGGAGGTGTGGGACGCGTACTGGGTGCCGGAGCGCAACAGCAAGGGCATCGCGACCGGCCGCAGGACGAATATCGTCTACACCGCCGACCTGGTCCGCGGCCTTGACGTCTTCACCGTCGACCTGCCCGGCACGACGACGACTGGCGGCACCCTCCCGCTGCTCACCTCCGCGCTCGGCGGCCGCACCGTCCTCTGACAACTCTCCGGTGGATCAGGCGGCGGTGGCTTCGCTGGTCGCGATGGGGCGGTCGGGGGTGGCGGGCTCGCGGCGGCGGAACGTGGAGCGGGCCTCGCTGACGGCCATCCGGGCCGCCCACGGAGCCAGGTCACGGGCCCGGCGGCCGACCCAGGGAGCGCCTTCGCGGAGCATCCAGACGGCGTCGCCCCATGGGGTCGGCGGGGTCTGCGAGTCGCAGTCCAGCGAGGGCGGCACGTCGATCGGCACGCCGTGCCCGACCAGCTTGTCCGCGAACGCGCGCGCCAGCTGGCGGTGCCCGCGCTCACCGGGGTGCAGCCGGTCCACCGACCAGAAGTCGCGGTGATAGACCTCCGCGCAGTCCGCCAGGTCCACCCGGATGCCGCCGTAGCTGGCGTGCACATCGTCGTACGCGGCGTTGACCAGCTCGATCCGGCGCCACAGCGGCCGGCGCAACCAGGTCGGCAGGCCGAAGACGCGCCCGTGGTCGTGGAACCGCACGGTCAGCAGCAGCGCCCCGCGGCGGGTCAACTCGGCCGCACACTCGTGCAGGGAGTCGCGGATCTGGTACGGGTCGAACGTCGACCGCATGGTGTCGTTGACGCCGACGATCAGCGACGCGACGTCGATCCGCCCGGCGGCGGCCGCCGGGAGCTGGTCGCCGGCCACGAGCGGTGCGGTCGCGCCGGTCGTCGCCAGGTTCTCGAAGGTCACGGGTTGCGAACTACCGAGGGCCTCGGCCAGCAGCGCCGCCCAGCCGCGCCA
>WNGA01001896.1_pt1 | contig 46045 bp, 49 predicted proteins | sample 5400061 | NCBI WGS metagenome assembly WNGA01 (sample SAMN13153366, study PRJNA577476) | soil metagenome | isolation source: 100 cm soil or saprolite under grassland replicate 2 | place: USA:California | collected 2016-06-15
GAGTCGAGCCTGCGGCTCGGAGCTCGGGCGCAGGTGTCGGAGCAGGATCACGGCGAGGATGGCAACACCTGTCGCGGCGGCGGCGCTGATGGTGAAGGCCAGGTGCAGGCCTTGGGTGAACGCCTGGCGGGCGGCCTGGAGCAGCGCTTGCCCGAGCTGGTCGGGGAGCTGCCCAGCCGCCGCCACCGCGCCGCCGAGGGTGCGGTCGCCGAGGGTGCCCATGGTGACCAGCGACCCGGCGACCAGGAACCCGTAGATGTCCACGATCCACAGCAGCTGGGTGCTGCTGGGCCGCAGGTCGGTGCCGAGATGTGGGACCGCCAGGTTCAGTACGGTCAGGTCCATCGCATACAGCAGGCACGGAAGCGCCAGCACCGCCAGGCCGATCCACTCCCGCCGTCCGGCCTGGTGGCCGATGGCGACGTTCATGGACGATCCGTGACCCTCGCGGCGACGACGCGCCCAAGCCCGTCGAGGATGCTGGGCCAGCCGCCCGCGAACTCGTCCCGGGCCTCGGCGGTCGGGAAGCCGCGCTGGACGATCGTCAGTCGGGTCCTGCCGTCCTCCTCAACGAAGGTGACCTCCATGCTCGTGTCGACGCTGGAGCCGTCCGGCATCGTCATCGTCGAGCTGTAGACCAGGCGCCGCGGCCGGTCGACCACCTGGAACACATTGGTCTCCCGAGCTGGCGTGCTTCCCGGAGGCCCGAACGCGATGGTCCACCGGCCCCCCACGCGGAGATCGCAGGCGGCTTCCACGATCCAGTCCGGCGCATCGGCGTACAGCTGCTTCTGGGCCTGTGGGTCGGTGAACGCGTCGAAGAGAACCTCCGGCGCGGCGTCGTACAGGCGTTCCAGCTTCAGGTCGTGCCTCACTGCTGCCCTCCTTGCTGGTTCTGGACGTAGGCGCCGAGCCGGTCGAGCCGGCCCTCCCAACGGTGCCGGTAGGTCTCGATCCACTGCGCCGCGTCGTGCAGCTCCTCGGCTCCGAGCCGGCAATGGCGGGTCCGGCCCTTCTTCTCCGTGATCACCAGGTGCGCGTCCTCGAGGATCCGGACGTGCTTCATCAGCCCGGGCAGCGAGATGTCCAAGGGGTGCGCGAGCTCGCTGATGGTGGCGGGTCCGCTCGCCAAGCGCTCGAGGATCTCGCGGCGCGTCGGGTCCGAGAGCGCCGAGAACGTGCGATCCAGCGTGGAATACTTAACCATGCGGTTCACTGTAGGTTGAGGGGCCCGGGACGGTCAACTCGATACTAGGATTTGACAGGAGGTGGCCGATGGCGAGTATCACCGATGAGTACATGCGTAAAATGCTGGCCAAGAGCCGCGGTTACGTTGCGGTGATCCTCAAGGCCGGACCCGGCTACGAGCAGCCCGGCGCGGAGAAGGTCATCTGGGAGCACGGGCGGCGGAACTTCTCGCTGCGGGCCGACAAGCTGCTGTCCATCGTCTGCCCGGTCACCGACGACAGCGAGGTGTGCGGCATCGCCATCTTCGACGCCGATGTCGACGAGGTCCAGCGGATCATGGACGGCGACCCGGGCGTGCGGGCCGGCGTGTTCACCTTCGAGGTCCATCCCTGCCGCAGCTTCCCCGGAGACGCGCTGGCGGGCTGATCGCCGCGCGTCAGGCCTCAGCCTGTCGCTCCGAGAGCAGAGGGCTCAGGGCGAGGCAGGGTCGCCAAGGCGCCCGTCGCCGAGTGTGATCCCCTCGGAGGTGATCGTGAACTCCCTGATCTGTGGCTCGTGCAGGCTGGCGCGCGTCTTGAGCACGGTCAGGGTGCGCCCTATGCGGCCCTGCTGGCGCAGGTACTGCAACAGCACGACGTTGTCGGAGACATGCGAGATGCCCAGCTCCGACAAGCGGGTGACCTGGAACAGGTCGGGCAGCTCGAGGGTCATCAGCAGGCTCACCCCCCGCCGAGAGCAGCGCTGCACCAACGAGTACAGGTACTCGCGGTAGCGCACCTCGTCGCCGGCCGCGAACAGCAGGTCGCCGAGGCTGTCGATGAGGACGCGTCGCGCTCCCGTACGCTCGATGGCGGCGAGCAGCTCATACACCCACTGGTCGACGAGCAGGCCGACCGGGGAACGGTACAGCAACTCGACCCCGTCGTCGGCGAGCGACCAGCCAAAGCCCTGGGCGACCCGCTCCAGCTGGACGGGATTCTCCTGCAAGGTCGCGATGACGCCCGGCTCGCCACGGCGGGCGCCGCTGACGACGAAATGCAAGCCGATGAGGGTCTTGCCCGACCCGGACGGACCGGCGACCAGGGTGGCCGCCCCGGGCCAGTAGCCATCGGTGAGCATTGCGTCCAACGCCGCGATGCCGGACGAGATCCGCTGTGCGGGCATCGTGTAGGCGCTGGGATCCACGGGATCGGCCAGGCGCGGGAAGACCTCGATGCCCCCATCGGACAGCCGGTAGGCGTGGCTGCCGGACAGAAAGCCAGACCCGCGCAGCTTGAGCACCTGGAGCAACCGCAGCTCCCGCTGCCCGATGTGGTCGCTCGACAGCCGAACGATCGCGTCGGCGACGGCGAACTCCGGCGCTGTGGACAGCTCGGCGTGGTCGTACTCCCCGATCCACAAGGACGTGACCGGGAAGGCGCTCAGCCGCCCGGCCAGGCGGTGCAGGAAACGCCGGAACTCGCCCTGGTCGCCAGCGTAGGGGTGCAGCGCCTTGAAGCTGTCGATCACGATGATCGCGGGCCGGTACTCCTTGATCAGCCGATCGATCCGCACCAGGATCCCGTCGAGCCCCTTGGCGCCCAGCAACTCCCCCAGATCCTCGTAGAACACCCCCCGGCCGACGGCTCTGGCATCGAAGAAGGCCATCGTCTGGCCATAGCGCAGGACCTTCTCCAGCGGCTCCGAGACGGTCGTGAGGTAGACGGCGGGCCGCTCGACGGTGGCGTTGTGGAACACGTACTGCTGCGCCAGGATCGTCTTGCCGCTGCCCGGCGGTCCGACCACCAGGTTGATCGCATGGGCCGGGAACCCGCCGTCCAAGATCCCGTCCAGCTGCTCATTGCCGCTGGTCAGACGCCCACCAACGGGGATGTGCCCTGGAGCGCCGTCGGTCATCTGGGGCCGCCTTGGCTGGGGCGCAGGAAGGCGCTGGCGCCGAGCAGGTCCTTGATGGCCGACACCAGCTGCAGCGGGTCCAGCGGCTTTTGGAGGAAGCCATCGGCCCCTGCCTCCAGCGCCTCGTCGCTGGCCTCCAGGGCCGAGATGGCCAGCACCGGGGCGTCGTCGTGCCGCTTGAGCTGACGGCACAGCCCCAAACCGCTGCCACCGGAGATGAGCAGGTCGATCACGGTTACGCTGGGGCTGAGCTCCTCGAACTTGCGGGCGGCGTCGGCGACGTCCAGCGCCGAGGCGACCTCGTAGCCCTCGGTCCGCAGGAAATACTCCGAGAGCTCGGCAGCGAACGGGTCGCGCTCGGCGAGCAGGACCAGCAGTCGCGTCCTGGCCGGCTCAGGCTCGCCGATGGACAGGGTGCCGGCGGCGAGCCGTTCGGCGAGCACACGGTGGGCGTCGGCGGGCGCCATGCCGGCGGCGAGCTGTGCCTTGACAAAGCGGAGCTGGCCGACCTGATCGCGGGAGTACAGACGGTGACCGCCGGGGCTGCGCTGTGGCTTGGGGAGCCCGTAGCGCTCCTCCCAGGTCCGCAGCGTCGCCGGCGGGATGTCGAGCATCCGCGCGACCGCACCGATGCTGTACAGCGGACGGCTGCTCACGGACGGCCCCCCACCGGGAGGTCGCCACGGCACCCGCGCACCATCCCCACCATCGCCCAGAACCTCTTCAAGATGTAAGCATCCCTCTGGAATTCGCCGAACCAGCATCCAGTAACTTCTTCAAAGGTGCGCTATACTTCTACAGAAGTTGCTCAGTTCCTCGCCGTAGATGCTACACGATCGTGGTACCGGATTGTGGGATCAGCTGACCGCAACCCGGATGCCTGCTTACGAGGGGGAGACTGCCATGGAACTCGATCTACGCGTCCAGCACCACGACGACTGGGCCGTGGTCCTTGTCAGCGGGGAAGTAGACCTGGCCACCTGCCCGCAGCTCCGGGACGTGCTGGCCGGGCTGGTCGAGCAAGGCGTCTACCATCTCATCGTCGATCTGGAGCAGGTCAGCTTCTTGGATTCGAGCGGGATCGGGGTGCTGATCAGCGTGCGGCGGCGCATCCGCGAGCACGGCGGTTCCCTCCGTCTGACCGCACCGAGCCCGCACGTGCGGCGAGTGCTGGAATTGACCGGGATCACGACCTTGCTGCCGACCTACGCCACACTCGACGAGGCGACGCCCGTCGAGCCGCTTGACCAGTTGACCTCCAGAAATGTCAACGTTGAGTGAGGGCCACCCGCAAACGAGCTGAGGTCCACCCCGCGGCGCGGAGCGATTTCGGACTCCGGTGAGCCAGGCCGCCAGCGCCCCTTGGACTGCCGGCGATGGCTACGCCGCTCCGGTGGCGGCGGGGAAGGCTGCCGACGATGATGCTGGGGTGAGTCGCGAGACCAAGCCGGCCGTGTCCGACGCGGCCGATCCGAAGCGGTGGCGGGCGCTGGCGGTCACCCAGATCGCCGGGTTCATGAGCCTGCTGGACGTCAGCATCGTCAACGTCGCGCTGCCGTCGATCCAGCGTGGGCTGGGCGCGTCGGCGGGGACCGCGCAGTGGGTCGTTTCCGGGTACGCGCTGGCCTTCGGGCTGGCGCTGGTGCCGGCCGGCCGGCTGGGCGACACGCTCGGCAGGCGGCGGATGTTCCTGATCGCCCTGTCGGCGTTCGTGGTGACCAGCGCGCTCAGCGGCGCGGCGCCGACCGCTGGGCTGCTGGTCGGCGCCCGCCTGCTGCAGGGTGTCGCGGGCGGCATGCTGATCCCGCAGAGCTCCGGGCTGATCCAGGAGCTGTTCCGCGGCGCCGAGCGCGGTAGGGCGTTCGGCATCCTCGGCGCCACGATCGGGCTGTCCACCGCGGTCGGTCCGGTGGTCGGCGGGCTGATCCTGGCCGCGTTCACCGGCCCGGACGGCTGGCGCTGGGTGTTCTACGTCAACGTGCCGATCGGCCTGGCCGCGCTGGTGCTGGCCGCCCGGTTCGTGCCGTCCACCACGGGTGGTGGGTGGCGTGGCGTGCATCTGGACCTGGTCGGGTCGCTGCTGCTGGGCGGCGGCGTGCTCGGCCTGCTCCTGCCACTGGTGCAGGCCGAGACCGGCAGCCTGCGACGGGTGTGGTGGCTGCCTGCGGTGGCGCTGCTGCTGCTGGCCGCGTTCGTCTGGTGGGAGGTCCGCACAGTGCACCGGGGCCGGCAGCCACTGCTTGATCCGCGGCTGGCGCGCACGCCCGGCTATGGCGCCGGACTTGGCATCGGGCTGGTCTACTTCATCGGGTTCACCGGCATCTGGCTGGTGTTCGCGCTGTTCTTCCAGGCCGGGCTGGGCTACTCGCCGCTGCGCTCGGGGTTGGCGGTGACGCCGTTCGCGCTGGGCGTGGCGCTCTCCGCGGTGATCGCCGGCCGGCTGGTGGCCCGGGTGGGGCGCTGGCTGACCGTCTTCGGGCTGGCCGCAACCGTTGTCGGGCTGGTCGCCACCGCGCTGGTGCTGCGGCACGTGGGTGGGGACGCGGCCGCGCGGGCGATCGTCGGGCCGTTGCTGCTGGCCGGGCTCGGCGGTGGCATGGTCACCTCGCCCAACATCACGCTGACGCTGGAGTCGGTGCCGGTGCGGATGGCGGGCGCGGCCGGCGGCGCGCTGCAGACCGCCCAGCGGATCGGCTCGGCGATCGGCACCGCGGCGCTGGCCGGCGTGTTCTATATGGTGCTCGCCGCTACCAGCGGCGACTACTCGGCGGCGGTGTCGGATGCGCTGCTGTGCGCGTCCGGGGTCATGCTGCTGGCGCTGTTGCTGGCCGTCGCCGAGCTGGCCAGGCGGCGGCCCTTCGGTCAGCCGCCCGCGCCGAGCCGGCGCCCCGAGCACCACCTGCACCAGCTCTGACGAGTCGTCGGGTCCGGGCTCGCCGACCCGAGCCGGAATCCGCGGTGTAACGACCCGTCGGCGCACGACGTTCTATAGATCGGTCTATAGATCGGTGGCGCGGTCGAGGGCTTGGCGGTGCCGCTCTGCCGTGGGTCTGCGGTCGTGCCGTCTGCCGGAGGGAGCGCCAAGGAGTGCTCGATGCCTGTGGTCGCCTCGGGTATCTGCGCAGGCATGAAGGATAGGTCCGGGTGTCGCTGGACGATGCTGAGGAGTGCCGGTGCGTGGAGTTCGTAGCTTGCGTGGCATGACGTTGTTGGCGACCGTTGCGGTCGTCGCCTTCCTGGTGACGGTGGTGATGGTGGTGGTGCCGTCGGCGTCGGCCAGAGACGCCTATCAGGCGAACGTGACGGTGCTGCCGTTCACGTCCTATCAGGACATGGCGGTCGACGCGGGCCACGGGCGCTTGTTCGTCTCCGGCGGCGACCTCGTTGTGGTGACCGACCTGGACGGCCATATCGTCAAGACCATCGACGGGGAGAAGGGCGCCAGCGGCCTGGCGCTCAGCGCCGACGGCGCCACCCTGTACGCGGCGCTCAACGGCGCCGGGGCCATCGCGGCGATCAGCACCGCCAAGCTGAAGGAGACCGCCCGCTACAAGGTGGGCTCCTTCTGCCCGCGCGATCTGGCCCTGGCACAGGGAAGGATCTGGTTCAGCCATGAGTGCGACGCGGCTCGGGCCGGCTTCAGCTCGCTGCAACTGGGCGGCGGGCGTCCCGTGGTCAAGCAGTGGGGCTGGAGTTCCTTCATCGCGCCGCAACTGGCCGCGACCCAGCAGTGGCCGGACCTGCTGTTGGTCGGCGCGGTGACTCAGCCGCTGACCGCCTACGACATCTCCGGGGGCGACCCCGTCATCCAGCTCCCCTCCGACCAGTCATCCCAGCCCAGGTCCAGAGACTTCGCCCTGACTGGCGACGGCCGCCAGGTTGTCGTCGCCGGGGACGGCCATTTGCTGCTCAACACCTGGGGCCTTGTCCAGGTCGGCCTGTATCCCAGCGGGCCGCAGGCCAACGCGGTGGCGGTCGGCGCCAGGGACCGGGTCGCGGCCGGCGTCGCGGACAACGGCGTTGGCGCCGTCGACCTGTACGTCTACGAGGCAGGAGCCTCCTCGCCGACCTGGACCTACGACTTCGGCGGTCGGGCCAACTCGCAGATGGACGACACGCTCGCCCAGCATGGGCTGGCCTGGGGGCCGGACAACAGCCGCGTGTATGCGGTTACCACCCTGTTCGACCGCAGTGCCCCGCTGCTGCGGGTGCTCGTCCCGTCGACGTCCTCGGCCACTGCGCTGACGCTGAACTACCTTGATCCGCCCTTCGTGGGTGACCCGACCGGGCTCCAGGTGCACCTGGGCGGCCAGCTCACCGCCCTGACCGGCGTGGCCCCCGGTGCCCAGACCCTCCACCTTGTCCGCCAGGACCTTTTGGGCGAGGAGCAACTGCCCGACGTGCGCACCGACGCCGCTGGCAACTATGACTTCCACGACACGCTCCGCGGCCCCGGCCTGACCACCTACACCGTCAGATTCGACGGCGCCGGCGACCTCGGCGCCAGCCAGCAGTCGCTCTCCTTCGACCTGTCCTCGCCTTGACGTTCCAACCGCACTCGCTCTCGCGTCGCTGGTAGTGCGCCGTCGAGCCTCGGCCGGTTGCGGGTGCTTTAGCTGCCGCGCTGGCCAGGGTCGGGGCGTGTCCAGATGCCGCGCTGGAACATCAGCTCGATCTGCTGGTCGATGACCTGCTTGCGGTACTCCGCGTGGTCATATGGCTTGCGGTCCAGGTAGAGGTTCTTGGGGTACACCGGCTGCTCATAGATGACCTGATACTGCTCGGTCGTCAGATCCTTGAGCCAGTTGTCCCATTGGGCGCTTGCCCGAAACCGCCGCAGTGCCTCGATATCGATGGTGCCAGCCACCCAGGTTGAGCCGCCGCTGTGGTTCAGCCGCCCGACGATCTGGCCCTTGTAGTCCACGATCATCGAGTTGCCCCCGCCGGGGTCGATCGGGATCTCAGACTCCTTGTCCAGATAGTAGGTGCCAATGTTGTTGGCGATCAGGTAAACGTTGTTGTCCAGCGCCCGCGCGCGGTTCTGGACCTCGTAGAACCCGTTGGGGGTGTGCGGCGCCGGGTAGGGGCCACGGTAGATCACCTCGGCGCCGTTCATCGCAAGCCCCCGGGCGTTCTCCGGGTAGCTTGCCTCGTTGGCCATCAGGAATCCCAGCCGCCCGATCGCGGTGTCGGCCACCGGGTAGAACGCGTCCAGGCTGCGGCCATACAGCTCCACCCACCGGTCCCACACGTTGTGGGGAGTGACCGAGTGCTCCACCGGCAGCAGCGGCACCACCTTGTAGTGGCGCAGGACGATCGAGCCCTCAGGGTCGATCGCAAAGCCGACGTTGAAAAACCGCCCAGGAAACTCTGGGTGGCGGGCCTTGGCCTGCGCCATGATGAACGCATTCCACTGGCCGGCAAGCCGGCCGAGCTGGTCGGTCTCGGGTCCGGGAAGGTCGATCGCGCACGTGCGCGCGTAGTCCTCGTGGTCCAGGTCAAGGATCTCGTCGGTGAAGCCCTGCAGCCCGCCCTCTGGGATCGCGATCAGGCGCACGGGCAGATCCAGGCTGGACAGCCAGCTTGCCGCCTTGATCAATTGGGCGATGTGGTCCAGGTTCCACTGGATCTCGTCACGCTGATGGATGCCTCGCATGGTCGGCATCAGCCCGACCACCTGGTATGGCTCGATCACGCCTGGCCTCCTTGATTGCTCAGCACATCAGACGCTCAGGGCACGCTGCTCACACCGCTGGCCCAGGTGCCGTCGGGCGGTTCCGAAGGTAGCCGAAGTCCAGCGCCATCACCGGGTAAACAATAGAGCTGATCGTGAACGGCGTCACGCTCCCTGCATCCGATGACGGGTCGGGCGCTTCGTCCTACGCTCATGCCATGGCATTGATGAACGTGAGGTCTCAGCACGGATCAGCTTCGCGAAGGAGCCTGATCGCCGACGGCATCCTGGCGGCAGGGCTGGCCGCCTTCCTCACGGTCGGCACCCACTTTGCCTCACAGCATCAGCCCACCCGCCGGCCCTTCGACGCGGGGACGATCGCGTTGGTCAGTGTCGCGGCGGGGGTGCTGGCCCTGCGGCGCCGCCATCCCGTGGCGGTAATGACCGTGGTGTTCGGAGCCACGCTCCTCTACTTCATCCTCGGGTACGCCAACGGCCCCATCTGGCTCACCCTCATCGTCGCGTACTTCACCGCCATCGTTCGCGGCAACCGGCTGGCCGCCGCGGTCACGGCCGTGGCCGGATTCGGCATCTTCCCTTGGTTGGACCATCTGATCAGGAACAGGCCCGGTCCCTCACTTACTGACATGGCCGGCCTGGCCGCCTGGCTCCTCGTGCTGCTGGGCGCCGCCGAGAGTGTGCGCATCAGGCGAGAGCGGGCAGCCGAGGCGGTCCGCATCCGGGAAGAGGAAGCGCTCCGGCGGGCGAGCGAGGAGCGCCTCCGCATCGCCAGGGAGCTCCACGACGCCCTGGGGCATCATCTGTCCCTGATCAGCGTGCAATCCGGGGTGGCCCTGCACCTGAACGAGGAACTGCCCGAGCAGGCCCGGAACTCCCTCTCCGCGATCAAACAGGCAAGCAAAGAGGCGCTCGCCGAGCTCCGCTCGGTGCTCGACATCCTCAGGCAGGAGGGCGAGCCAGCACCCCGATCCCCCACCTCGACGCTCGCCCGGCTCGACGAACTGGTCTCGCAGGCAGCGGCGGCGGGGCTCGAGGTCCGAACGGAGATCGAGGGCGACGTGCGCCCGTTGCCGTTCGGCGTCGACGTGGCGGCATTCCGGATCGTGCAGGAGGCACTCACAAACGTCACCCGCCACGCCGGGCCGGCCTCCGCGACCGTGCGCGTCTCCTACGACGAAGGGGACCTCACCGTGGAGGTCGACGACGACGGCCACGGCCGTCCCGTGCACAACGGGACGGGAAGCGGCAAGGGGATCGTCGGCATGCGCGAACGAGTGGCGACGTTCGGCGGGGACCTGGAGGCCGGGCCCCGGCCGGGTGGGGGCTTCCGGGTGCGGGCCCGACTCCCCCTGGATGGCGTCGGATGATCCGGGTCCGGCTCGCCGGCGACCAGGCGCTGGTGCGGGCGGGGTTTCGCGCCCTGCTCGCGCGCATAGCCAGACACTGAGCTGGTCGGGAGCAGCGGCGGTGCGGACCTTGGTGTGGATATGCCATAGTCGTAGTGTGTTTTTCGTCGTGCTCCGCCGCTCCGGTCTCCAGTGGGACCCGTCACGGCCGATGGAGGAGCAGTCCGACTGGCCCGCGCACGCGTCGTTCATGGACGGGCTCGTGGACGCGGGCTTCATCGTCTTGGGTGGGCCGCTCGCGGACGAGCACCGCGTGGTGCTCGTCGTCGAGGCCGAGTCGGTGGACACCGTCCGCTCCACACTCGCGCATGACCCGTGGAGCGAGACGCATCTTCGAATCGACACGATCGATCCGTGGACGATCCGGCTCGACGGGCGGCGCGCTCATAGGGTTATCGACGGGCTTGCGCTCCGCCGGCGCGGGTCAGGACCATCGGCCTAGGAAATCCTTTGAGCGGCGAGGAGTCGTCCGCCGCTGAGCGGTTGAGCGCGCTGTCTGTGGAGCGGATCCGCGGTGTGTGGCGCGGGCTGCTCGGCGCGCCTTCGGCATTCCAGGCGCCCGGATGTGTGGTGACCGCCCGCAGAGAAGGTTCGGGGGTCGCGTGCACGACCTTGTTCCACCGGACAGGTCTGCTCAGCGAAGCGAGACCGCGACCTGCTCGAGGTGGTCCATCGCTTCTTGCATGCCGCCTTCCATGCCGGAGTTGATGTGTCCGTCACGGGACTCCTGGCTCGCGTGCTGGACGAGGAGACTGAGGGTCGTGCGCCCGTCCTTTTCGGTGAACGTGAGCGTGTTCACCGCTTCGTTTTCGGGCATGACCTCGTAGATCTCGGTCGAGACGATACGCTCGTTCGGGACGATCTCCCGGTACTCGCCGTGGAACGCGACCTCGAATCCACCGTTCGCCACCATCACGTAGCGCCACGTGCCACCGACCCGCAGATCGACTTCGGCGATCGTGACCTCGCCACGGTCTCCGCTCCACCAGCGCTTGATGAGCTCGGGCGTGGTCCAGGCCCTGTAGACCAGGTGCTTGGGTGCGTCGAACTCCCGCGTGATCAGGATCTGCGTGTCCGTCGGGAGCGTCACCTCGGCTGTGCCACTACTCGTCACTGCCCCCATCCCCTTCCTCCTTTTCCTTGAGTTCCTCCAACACGACACCCAGCCGATCGAAGCGCTGCGCCCACGACCACTCGTAGTTCTTCACCCAGTCATGGATGGGCTTGAGCGAGTGACCGTTGAGCCGGTACATCCGCTGCCTCCCTTCATCACGCACCTCCACCAGGCCTACCTCCCTCAGCACCCGCAGGTGTTTGGACACCAGTGGCTGCGCCAGGCCGAGCAGCATGACGAGGTCGTTCACGGGGCGTTCCCCGCCGGCGAGGACGTCCAAGATCTGCCGCCGCCGGGGCTCCGCCACCGCGTTGAACGCATCTGCTGTCGTCGCTGCTCGTGCCATGGGGAAATCATATACCCATATAGGAATACGTCAAGCCTGGAGGCCAGGCTCAGCCGAGGTCGGCGGGGTTGATGGCGTGGGCCGTGGGGCGGCAGCCGGCGTCGGTGACCGGCCAACCCCCAGCCTTGCGCGAGCGGAGGCTGGCCTACCGCGACGCCATCCGGTCGCACCACTCCACCGAGTCGGAGCTGCGGGCCCACTTCGACCGCGAGGAGAACCAACTGGTAGCGGCGCTGAACGCACTATAGATCGACGGCTGCCATGCCATTCGCTGGCCGCTCCGTATGTCGCGTCGGCGCCCCTGAGCCCCGACGAGGCTCAGCGGCGCCGACGGGTCAGGTCGTCGATCTCGCCACGGGTGAGCGGCACCAGCGGCGCGGCCAGGTTCTCAAGCAGGTGCTCGACCGATGACGTGCCCGGGATCAGCAGCATCGCTGGGGAGCGTCGCAGCAGCCAGGCGAGCGCGATCTGTCCGGCACTGGCCCGGTGGCGCGCCGCGAGCCGGCCCAGGAGTCCCCCCGGCGCAGCGAGGTTGCCGGCGCTGAGCGGCGCCCAGGGCAGGAACGCGAGCCCGTGGCGCTCACAGTGGTCGACCATGTCCTCGTCGCGCCGGTCGATCAGGTTGTAGCGGTTCTGCACGCTCGCGATCGGAACGATCTGCTGCGCGCGCTCCAGCTGCGCGATGGTGACGTTCGACAGGCCGACGTGACGGAGCTTGCCCTCGGCGCGTAGCTCCGCGAGCGCGCCAACCGTCTCCTCGATCGGTACATTCGGATCGACCCGGTGGAGCTGGTACAGGTCGATGCACTCCAGACGCAGACGCCGCAGGCTTCCTTCGCACGCCTGCCGCAGGTGCTCGGGCCGGCCGTTGGGCACCCAACGGCTCGGCCCGGGGCGGGTCAGCCCGCCCTTGGTCGCGATCACGAGCCCCTGCGGGTAGGGGTGGAGGGTCTCGCCGATCAACCGTTCGCTGACCTCCGGCCCGTACGAGTCAGCCGTGTCGATGAAGTTCACCCCCAGCCCCACGGCACGGACCAGGACCTCGCGGGCGCCCTCGGGGTCGGCGGGCTCGCCCCAGATGCCCGCCCCGGTGAGCCGCATCGCCCCCAACCCAAGGCGGCGCACACGCAGATCGCCCCCGAGCTCCAGCGATCCAGCGGTCTGGTCATTGAGCGGGTGGTCGAGGACGAGCATGGGCGGGCCTCCTTGGGGTCATCGGGTCCAAGTCCAGGGAGTTCAACGCATCAGGATCCTACAAGGACGCTCACAGGATGCTCCATGGTTCGCGTGTGATGCTCCGGGCCGCCACGGCCCACGCGACCCGGGGTTGATCATGACCGCCGCACGTCTACCTGATCCCGCTCGAGGCGGATGCTGTTGGCGAATTCCGATGCCTTGCCGCGTGGGTGGTGGTCCTTTGCCGCGCCGGTTGTGGTGCTCTGCCGCGCCAGTGCAGCTCTGCCGCGCAGATCGCTCCACGAACCCCCCAAACCAGGCGCCCGAGCGACAAGTGGCGCGGCAAAGCTGCATTCACGCGGCAAAGCGCGACCATGCGCGCGGCAGAGCACGACCACCCGCGCGGCAGAGCAAGCCCTGGAACCCACACCACCCACCACACGCCCCGAGACCCCTCCCCCAATTCGCCAACAGCATCCGAGGCGGTGCCCATGATGGTGGCCTGATGTGGGCTGGGTTCGAGAAAGGAGCACTGAATGGAGATCGTTCACCTCAGGGCGGGAGATTGCAGTCTGGTCCTGGACGTCGGCGGCCCGCGACTCCCAACGGTGCTCCACTGGGGTGCCGACCTCGGCGACGCGACACCGGCATCCCAGCTCGGCCTGACCCTGGCGGAAACTCTCGCAGTCGCCGTGGCCGCGTTGGACGAACCGGCATCCCGCTCGCTGGTCCGCGAGCACTCCGCGGGCTACCTGGGGCGGCCAACGCTGTCCGGTCATCGCATGGGGTCGGACTGGTCGCCTTCCTTCGCGCTGACCGGGCTGGAGCACTCCGGCGATGACCGGGTGACGGTGCATGGAGTCGATCCCGTCGCGCGCCTTGGCCTGCGCTCCGAGATCGAGCTGTCGCCATCTGGTCTGCTGCGGCTGCGCCACACGTTGAGGAACGAGGGCGACTCGCCCTACGTCGTGAACGAGCTGTTGTGTGCGCTCCCACTCCCGGGCCAGGCTACCGAGCTGCTCGACCTGAGCGGTCGCTGGTGTCGGGAGCGCCACCCACAGCGGCATCCCCTGGAGCTGGGGAGCTGGGTGCGCGAGAACCGCCGTGGGCGCACCGGCCACGATGCCACCATCGGCCTGGTGGCCGGTACTCCCGGATTCGGGTTTCGCCACGGCGAGGTGTGGGCCGTGCATGTCGGCTGGAGCGGCAACCATGTCAGCTATGCGGGGCGGTGGCCGTCGGGCGACGCGGTGCTGGGCGGCGGAGAGCTGTTGCTCCCCGGCGAGGTCAGCCTCGCGCCGGCCGAGGAGTATGCCACCCCCTGGCTGTACGCCGCATACTCCCCGCACGGCCTCGACGGTATCGCCGCCGCGTTCCATGGCTACCTGCGGCGGCGGTCGCACCATCCAGGTCCGAACCGGCCGCGCCCCGTCGTGCTCAACACCTGGGAGGCGGTCTACTTCGACCACGACTTCGATCGGCTGCGAGGACTCGCCGGCGCCGCCGCCGAGATCGGCGTCGAACGGTTCGTTCTCGACGACGGCTGGTTCCGGTCCCGGCGCGACGACACCGCGGGTCTCGGCGACTGGTACGTCGACGAGACGGTGTGGCCACATGGGCTGGAGCCGCTGATCAGCCATGTCCGCTCGCTCGGCATGCAGTTCGGCCTCTGGGTCGAGCCGGAGATGATCAGCCCCGACTCGGACCTGTACCGCGCGCATCCCGACTGGATCCTCGCAACGGGGGGAAGGCTGCCGCCGACCTACCGTCACCAACAGGTTCTCGACCTTGCCAACCCGGACGCCTACGACCACATCCGCTCGCGGCTCGACGCGCTGCTGTCCGAGAACGATATCGGCTACCTCAAGTGGGACCACAACCGCGACCTCATCGACGCCGGCCACCAGGCACGCCCGGGTGTCCATGCCCAGACCCTGGCCGCCTATCGGCTGCTCGACGAGCTGCGCGCCGCATATCCCGGCGTCGAGATCGAGAGCTGCTCCTCAGGTGGGCACGGGTTGACCTCGGCATCCTGGAGCGCACCGACCGCGTGTGGGCGAGCGACTGCACTGGAGCGCCAGACGATCCAGCGGTGGACGGGCCTGTTCCTGCCCCCGGAGCTGATCGGAACTCACGTCGGCCCGCCGAGAGCGCACACCACCGGGCGGGTCCACGATCTCTCCTTCCGGGCGACGATCGCCCTGCTCGGACACGCCGGCATCGAATGGGACATCAGCTCGGCCTCGCCTGAGGAGCGCGCCGCGCTGGCGTCCTGGATCGGTTTCTACAAGCGGCATCGGGGGCTGCTGCACACGGGCGACGTCGTCCACGCCGACCATCCGGACCCTGCCGCGACGCTGGACGGCGTCATCTCCCGCGACCGCTCCGAGGCGCTGTACGCATATGTCCAGACGGCGACCTCGCGGTTCACCGTGCCCGTCCCGGTCCGGCTTCCCGGGCTCGACCCGGACCGCAGGTACGTGGTCCAGTCTGTGCATCCCGCCGGCTCGCCGCGCACCACCCTCTGGCCGTCGCCGTCCTGGTATGCCGCCGGCACGATCACGCTGCCAGGTGGCGTGCTCGGTGCGGTCGGGCTGACCATGCCCTCGCTCCACCCGGAACAGGCGCTGCTGCTCCAGGTCACGTCGGTGGCGCGGTGACGGGCCCCGCACGCCCCACGCTGAGAAGGCACGCCAGACCCGCGCTCACCCCTTGGTCGCCCCGCCCGTCAGGCCCTTGACGAAGTGCTTCTGCAGCACCGGCAGGGTGGCGAGGAACATCAGCGCGAACACGGTGCCGAAGTCCGCCTGGTACTGCCCGATCGCGCGGTAGATGCCGGTGGTGATGGTGGTGCCCTGGCTCGGCCCCAGGATGATCAGCGGGTCGAGGAAGTCGTTCCAGATCCACACGCCCAGGAAGATCAGCACGCTGGCGGTGGCCGGGCGCAGCAGCGGGAAGACGATCCGCCAGAACACCTGGGTCCGGGTGGCGCCGTCGATCGCGGCCGCGTCCTCCAGCTCCACCGGGATGGTCCATGAAGCCGGAGAACACGAACACTCCGAACGGGATGTAGTAGCCGACATTGAACAGGACCAGCCCCTGCACAGTGGTCATCAGGTGAGCTGCCCGCAGGACCTGGGTGATCGGCATCAGGATCACCTGTGGCGGGATCATCAGCCCGCAGAGCAGCAGCAGCATCAGCACCCGGCCCCAGCGGCCACGGCTGCGCGCCAGGTAGTGCCCGAGCATCGCCGACAGCACGGTCAGGATGAGGATGGACGCCACCGTGACCACGGTGCTGTTGGCCAGGCTGGCCCAGAACAGGTGGTCGGGGCGGGTCAGCACGCTCCTGAGGTTCTCCAGCGTCGGCGGGATCGGCAGCGCGGCCGGCTGCTCGCTGATCCGGCTCCCCCGCTTGATCACGTTGACGCAGACCACGTACAGCGGGACGACGAAGACCGCGCTGACCGCGATGGCCACCAGCGGTCGCAGCCAGGGGGCTCGCGCCCGGTTCAGGTTCACAGGTCCACCTCGCGCCGCTGCAGCACCTTCAGCACGAGCGCGCTGGCCGTGGCGATGATGACGAGCATGACGACGGCCATCGCCGAGGCGTAGCCCTGACGGTTGGCGACGAAGCCGGTCTGCAGCACGTTGTAGGCGATCGTCGCGGTGGTGCCGGTGCCAGGTCCGCCGTGCGTGATGACCTGGACGTGGTCGAAGATCTTGAAGGCGGAGATCAGCAGGACCACGGTGTTGACGGTGAGCGCGGGCGCGAGCAGCGGCCAGGTCACGGGGCGGAACCGGCGCACCGGGCCCGCCCCGTCGATGGCGGCGGCCTCGCCCAGCTCGGTCGGCACGCCCTGAAGCCCGGCGAGGTAGACCACGACGCAGAACCCCAGCATCTGCCAGGAGAGGATCCCGCCCAGCGAGTACAGGGCGTACCTGGGATCCGACAGCCAGCCCGGCGGATGGGTCACGCCGAGGCCGTGCAGCGCCTGGTTGATCAGCCCGCCGCCGTCGAGCATCCGCGTCCAGATGATGCTGACCACCACCGAGCTGAGCACCATGGGCGTGAAGAACACGCTGCGCAGCGTGTTGTAGAGCCAGCCTCTGCGGTCCAGCAGGACGGCGACGGCGAGCCCGGCCACGTTCGGCACGATGACGACGATCAGCGTCAGGATGGCCGTCACCCGCAGCGAGGTGAGGAACTCCCCGTCGGTGAGCAGCAGCCGGTAATTGTGCCCGCCCACGTGACATCGCGCCCTTGCCATCCAGGAACGCCTGCTGGGTCGCGGCGTAGTCGCGGGCCACGTCGCGCTTGTCGATGTAGCCCTTCTGCGCCAGCTCGGCCAGCTTGGTCGCGCCCCGCTTGAAGTCGGCGTCGGCGAACTTCACCTTGCCGGCTCGGCGGTCGTGCATCCAGTTGGGGTTCTTCGCGTACACCTCGGTCGCGAGGATGGCCGACCAGGTCGGGCCGAGCGCGTCGTGCACGCCGCCGACCACGAACGGGGTGGTCCCCTTGGCCTTGAGCTTGGCCGCGTCGGCGAGCAGCTCGGCGTAGGTGCCCGGCGGGCCGCTGATACCGGCCTTGGCGAACAGGTCCTTGTTGTAGTACACGACCGGGATCGTCTGGATGTTCGCCGGTAGCTGATAGACCTTTCCGTCGTCCAGCGTGGCAAATATTACATCCGATGTCTCTGAGGGCAGTCAAGCGATAGACTGGCCAAGATTGGCTATTTACCACTGCATTATCGCCTGCCTGAGGGTCTTCCCAAACAGCAGAGATCCGATCTATCGTCCTGGGGCTGGGTCAGGCGGTGAAGGGAGGCTCGGGGATGACTGCCTCGATCGTCGCGCTCGACTCCTACGACGTGCGCTTCCCCACCTCCCGTCAGCTGGACGGGTCGGACGCCATGCATCCCGACCCGGACTACTCCGCGGCCTACGTCGTGGTCCGCACCGACGCCGCGGACGGCCACCGGGGTGACGGCTTCGCCTTCACCATCGGGCGGGGCAACGAGGTGCAGACCGCGGCGATCCGCGCGCTGGCACCCTTCGTCGTCGGCCGGCCGCTGGATGCGACCATGGCCGACCTCGGTGGCCTCTGGAAGGAGCTGGTGCACGACTCGCAGTTGCGCTGGCTCGGTCCGGAGAAGGGCGTCATGCACATGGCGATCTCCGCGGTCGTCAACGCCCTGTGGGACCTGCGCGCCGAGGGATACCCGGCGTACGCGACCTCGCCCGGCTGGCTGGGCTATGACGACGACAAGCTGCGCCGCCTCTGCAAACAGGCGCTCGCCGACGGCTTCACCCAGATCAAGCTGAAGGTCGGCCACGACCTGCGCCGGCTGCGGGTCGCCCGTGAGGTGTGCGGGCCGGGCATCCGCATCGCCGTGGACGCCAACCAGCGCTGGGACGTCGGCACCGCCATCGCCTGGATCCGCGAGCTGGCGCCCTACCAGCTCTGGTGGGTGGAGGAGCCCACCAGCCCTGACGACGTGCTGGGGCACGCCACCATCGCCAGGGCCATCGCGCCGATCCCCGTCGCCACCGGCGAGCACGTGCAGAACCGGGTGGTCTTCAAGCAGCTACTGCAGCTCGGCGCGATCTCCTACCTCCAGCTCGACGCCGCCCGGGTTGCCGGGGTGAACGAGAACGTTGCTATCGTCCTGCTGGCCGCGAAGTTCGGCGTGCCGGCGTGCCCCCATGCCGGCGGGGTCGGGCTGTGCGAGCTAGTCCAGCACCTGTCGATGTTCGATTACGTGGCGGTGAGCGGCTCCATGGAAGATCGCGTCATCGAGTACGTCGACCACCTGCACGAGCACTTCGTCGACCCGGTCGTGATCCGCGGGGGGCGCTACCGCGCGCCGCTCGCGCCCGGCTTCAGCGCGACCATGCGTCCGGAGACGCTGGTCGCCTACGCCTGTCCCGACGGGCCCGTGTGGCTGGCGGAGGGGCGGCGTCCGTGACCCGGGAGCTCTCCGGGCTCGCTGCGATCGTCACCGGCGGTGGCTCGGGCATCGGGCTGGCGACCGCGCGGACGCTGGCGCAGCGAGGCGCGAGGGTCGCCTGCCTGGACCTGGACCCGTCTGGCGCGGAGCCGCTGCTCGCGGTGACCGCGGACGTGACCGACGAAGGCTCGGTGCGGGACGCGGTCGGCGCCGTGGCCGAGCGGCTCGGCGGCGTCGACGTGCTGGTCAACAACGCCGGCATCGGCGCGCGGGGCACCGTCGAGGACAACCCCTACGAGGAGTGGTGGCGCGTGCTCGACGTGAACCTGCTCGGGATCGTGCGCTGCACCCGCGCGGCCCTGCCGTACCTGCGCGGCTCGGCGCACGCGGCGATCGTCAACACCTGCTCGATCGCGGCCACCGCCGGCCTGCCCGAGCGGGCTCTCTACAGCGCGTCCAAGGGAGCGGTGCTGGCGCTGACCCTGGCGATGGCCGCCGACCACGTCAGCGAAGGCATCCGGGTCAACTGCGTCACTCCGGGAACGGTCGACACGCCCTGGGTGCAGCGCCTGCTCGACGCGGCGGCCGACCCGGACGCCGAGCGGCACGCCCTCGCCAAGCGGCAGCCGATGGGCCGGCTGGTGACCGCTGACGAGGTCGCCGCCGCCATCGCCTACCTGTCCGGTCCGCTCGCGGGGGCCACCACCGGCACCGTGCTGGCCGTCGACGGCGGCATGCAGGGCCTGCGCCTGCGCGCCTCCGCGCAGCCGTCGCCCCCGGGGCACCCCAGCGCCCGCGGGGCGCCGCGATGAGCGCGGTCACGGTCCCGCTGGGACGGAGCGCGGTCACGGTCAGCGCCCTCAGCTTCGGCGGCGCCCCGATCGGCAACCTCTACCAGGCGGTCGACGACGCCACCGCCGGCGGGGCGGTGACCGCCGCGCTCGAGGCCGGGGTGCGCCTGTTCGACACGGCGCCCCACTACGGGCTGGGCTTGTCGGAACGGCGGCTGGGCCAGGCCCTGGCGGGGCGGGCGCGGGCCGACTACGCCGTGTCGACCAAGGTGGGCCGCGTCCTGGTGCCGGACCCCGCCGCGGCGTCGCGGCGCGACGACGAGGGGTTCGACGTGCCGGCGGCGTTCCGCCGGGTCTGGGACTTCAGCGCGGCGGGCGTGCGGCGGTCGCTCGCGGCGAGCCGGGAGCGGCTCGGGCTTGATCGCGTCGACCTGGTCATGCTGCACGACCCCGACCACCACTGGCGCGAGGCGGTGGAGCAAGCCTACCCGGTGCTGCACGAGCTGCGTGCCGGCGGCGCGATCGGCGCGATCGGCGCGGGGATGAACCAGTGGGAGATGCTCGCCGACCTGGTCAGGCACACCGAGATGGACGTGGTGCTGATCGCCGGCCGCTACAGCCTGCTGGACCAGTCGGCGCTCGACGTGCTGCTGCCGCTGTGCGCGTCGCGGGACGTCTCGGTGCTGGTCGGCGGCGTGTTCAACAGCGGTGTGCTGGCAACCGCCGAGCCGCGGCCTGGCGCCACCTACGACTACGCGCCCGGGTCGTCGCAGCTCATCGGGCGGGCGCGGCGGATCGCCGCGGTCTGCGCCCGGCATGGCGTCACCCTGCCGCAGGCGGCGCTCGCCTTCCCCGCCGGCCATCCCGCCGTCGCGAGCGTCGTGGTCGGCATGCGCTCCGCGGCCGAGGTGAGCGAGAACGTCACCCTGGCGGCGCGCCCGGTCCCGGCGCAGCTGTGGCAGGAGCTGGTCGCCGAGGGGCTGCTGCGCCCGGACGCCCCAACGCCACGCCGACCCCTGTTCACGGCGGCCCGATGACGGTCGTCGACGCCCACCACCACCTCTGGGACCCTGCGACCCGCGATCACCCCTGGATGGCCGCACCCGAGCTGGCCCCGATCCGGTGCCCCTATACCCTCGCTGACCTGCGGCGGGAGACCGCCGCCGCGGGGGTCGACCACACCGTGCTGGTGCAGACCGTGGCCGATGCGGCGGAGACGCAGGAGTTCCTGGAGATCGCGTCGGCAAGCGACGGGCTGATCGCCGGCGTGGTCGGCTGGGTCGACCTCCGCGCGCCGGACGTCGCCGGCGCGCTCGACCGGCTGCGGGCGCTGCCCGGCGGCGAGCGGCTGGTCGGCGTGCGCCACCAGGTGGAGGACGAGGCCGACCCGGGCTGGCTGGCCCGCCCGGACGTGCGCCGTGGCCTGCGTGCGGTGGCCGCCGCCGGGCTCGTCTACGACCTGCTGGTCCGCGTGCCCCAGCTGGGCGCGGCGCGGGCGGCCGCGCGCGAGCTGCCGGAGGCGCGGTTCGTGCTCGACCACGCCGCCAAGCCGGCGATCGCGGCCGGCTCGCTCGAGCCGTGGGCCGGCGAGCTGGCCGAGCTCGCCCGGCTGCCCAACGTCGTCTGCAAGCTCTCCGGGCTGGTCACCGAGGCCCGCTGGGACGACTGGGACGCCGCCCGCATACGGCCGTACGCCGACCGCGTGCTGGAGGCGTTCGGCCCGGACCGGGTGATGTTCGGCTCCGACTGGCCGGTGTGCGAGCTCGCCGCCTCCTACGCTCAGGTCCGTGAGCTGGCGGACGCGCTGCTGGAAGGCTGCTCAGCGACTGCGCGGGAGGCGATCTTGTGCCGCACGGCCGCGCGAGCCTACCGGCTCGCTCTCTGACAGGGCCAGCAGCGTCCGTCGCAGCCAGTCCTCGACCCCGGCGATGTGGACCGTGGCCCAGGAGCGGGCCACGTCGGGCAGGTGGGCGGCGATCGCCTCGTAGATCGCGAAGTGCTGCTCCCGCGTCCTGGCGACGGCGCCCTCCTGGGTGAGGCCGCGCCAGATGCGGGCGCGCGTCGTCGGCGCGGAGAGGCTCTCGAGCAGCGAGCAGAGCACCGGGTTGCCCGACCCCGCGGCGATGCGCCGGTGGAACTCGAGGTCGTTGGCGACCAGCGCGTCGACGCTCGCGTCGTCCTCGAGCGCATCGAGCAGCCGCGCGAGACCGGCGATCTCCTCGTCGGGCATGTGCTGCGCGGCGATCGCCGTGGCCGCGGGCTCGAGGATCCGGCGGACCTCGAGGAACTGCAGCACGGTGTCGTCGCGATGGAAGTCGATGACGAACGACATCGCCTCCAGCAGGAGCGGCGGCTCGAGGCTGGTGACATAGGTACCGTCACCCTGCCGCACGTCGAGCACGTGGATCAGGGCGAGCGCGCGGACCGCCTCGCGCAGCGAGTTGCGCGACAGGCCGAGGCGCTCGGCGAGGTCGGCCTCTCTCGGCAGCCGGTCGCCGGGATGCAGCTCTCCGGAGACGATCATCTCCTTGATCCGGTCGATCGCCTCGTCGGTGACCGCCACCCTGACCTCCTCCCCGAGCCATACCTCCGATGTCTAAGCATAGGCGGCCAGGCCGCCGCGTGGCGGCCGTGCCGAGCCTGATGGCGAAGGGCCGGCGGCTCAGCCGCCGGCCCTTCCCCGCGGTTGCGGCTCTGCGCTTCAGCCGACAGAGAACTTGTAGACGGTCGTCGTCCTGTACACGTCGTTGGGCTGCAGGACCACTGATGGGAAGTTCGGATCGCCCTGATGGTTCGGCGAGTCCGGGTAGTGCTGCGTCTCCAGTGCGAGACCATCGCTCTGCCGGTAGGCGTGGCCACCAGTGCCGACCAGCGTGCCGTCGAGGAAGTTGCCCGAGTAGAACTGGATGCCCGGCTGGTCGGTGAACATCTCGAGGACGCGGCCGTTGCGCGGGTCGCTGAGCCTGGCCGCGAGCACCAGCGAGGTGCTGTCCTTGCGGTCGAGCACGAAGTTGTGGTCGTAGCCATGGCCGATGAGGAGCTGCTCGAAGGGCTCGCGGATGCGCTCGCCGATCGGCGTCGGCTTGGTGAAGTCGAGCGGCGTGCCCTTGACCGTGGCGATCTCGCCCGGGCCGTGCAGCGGGATCAGGGTCGAGTCGACCGGCGTGTAGCTGCTGGCGTTGAGCTTCAGCACGTGGTCGTAGATGGTGCCGGCGCCCTCACCGTCGAGGTTGAAGTAGCTGTGGTTGGTGAGGTTGACGACCGTCGCCTTGTCGGTGGTGGCCCGGTAGTCGATGCGGATCTCGTTCTTGTCGGTCAGCGTGTACAGCACCCGGGCCCTGAGCGTGCCGGGGTAGCCCTGGTCGCCGTCGGCGCTGGTGAGGGTGAGCTCGAGGCCGACGCTGTCCTGGTCGCTGACCGGCGTGGCCGCCCAGACGCGCTTGTCGAAGCCGACCGTGCCGCCGTGCAGGCTGTTCGGCGGGTTGTTGATCGGCAGGTGGTAGGTCACGCCCTCGAGCGTGAAGGTGCCGTTGGCGATGCGGTTGGCGTAGCGGCCGATGATCGCGCCGAAGTAGGGACTGTTGGTGGTCCTGATGTAGTCGTCCAGCGTCGCGAAGCCGAGCGCGACGTTCGCCATCTTGTGGCGGCGGTCGGGCACCCGGATCGACTGCACGATGCCGCCGTAGGTCATGATCTTGACCTGCATGTCGTGGGAGTTGGTCAAGGTGTACAGATCGACGGCGGTGCCGTCCGGGGTGGAGCCGAATGCTTGCTTGGTGATGGTGGGGTGGTGGTGTCCGGACGATGAGGCCGATGCGGTCGTGGCGAGCAGCGCGATGGCCAACGCCAGGATGGCTACCGGACCGAGCCGTGCAGCCCTTCCAGCAAGCACACGTCGGAAGCGGTCTCTCTGCATGGACCCTCCTCGGGCGGCAGCCGTTCTGGCTCATGCCGCCACCGCCGTCCACGGGGAATTTGCCGATCCACGAACTAAAGCGCGAATCCGGGCATAAGTCAACGTCCTTCCCGAAGGGGCTGCAAGTGGTCAGCGAGGCCACGGCGCCTGGCAGCGCCCGAATCCGGCGAGCGCTCCCGCCACGCCGTCGGACTCCAGCACGGCGAGTCACTCGACCACCAGCGCGCGGAGCACCGCGCTGTCACGCAGCTCCTCACCGAAGACCTGGCCGAGCCCCAGCAGCGCCTCGGCCACCGCCCCGGGCCGGCGAGCCTGCTCCACCGCAACCCTGATCCGCTCGGCCAGCGGGTCGTCCAGGGGCAGCGCCGCGCCGTCGTCCGCGCGCCCCGTCACGAAGCGCATCCAGCCGGCCAGCGCGAGCGCTGCCCAGCGGGGCTCGGCCCCGGCGCGCAGCCGGTCGGCGATGGTGGGCACCAGGCGCTGCGGCAGCTTCTGGGACCCGTCCATGGCGACCTGCAGCGTGCGGTGTACCACCATCGGGTTCGTGAAGCGCTCCAGCACGTCCTCCCCGTACCGCACGGGATCGACACCGGGTGGTGGCTGCAAGGTCGGCACGACGTCCTCCAGCAGCAGGCACCGCAGGAACTCCCGCATGCCGGCCATGGCGAGCGCCTGCTCGATGGTGTCGCGACCGGCCAGCGCGCCGAGGTAGGCGAGCGTGGAGTGCATGCCGTTCAGCACCCGGAGCTTGAGCTCCTCCCAGGCGGTCACGTCGTCGACCAGGTCCGCGCCGGCGCGCTCCCAGGCGGGACGGCCCGCCGGGAAGGCATCCTGGATCATCCACTGCCGGAACGGCTCAGCCTCCAGCGCGGCCAGGTCGGCGGCGCCGAGCGCGCGTGCCGCGCGGGCGCGCGTCGCCTCGCCCGGCGCCGGCACCACGCGGTCCACCATCGAGCTGGGGAAGGCGACGTTGCGGTCGACCCATGCGCGCGCCCGCGCCGCCACCGGAGCGGGGACGAGATCGAGCGCCCCGTCCACCACGCTCGCCAGCCGGCGGCCGTTGCGGGAAAGGTTGTCACAGCTCAGCACGACCAGCGGCGGGCCGTCGGCGAGAACGCGCCGGACCAGCCCGGCGACCAGCATGCCCGGGACGGTGACCGGGGGGCGGCCTTCGGCGAGGTCGGCAAGCAGCTCAGGGTCGCCGGCCCGCACGCCACCGCGTACCGGGTCGAGCCGGTAGCCCTTCTCGGTGACGGTGAGCGTCACGATACGAGTGGCCGGGTCGGCATCCGGTCGACCACCGCCAGCGGATCGGAGGGGGCGTGCAGCAGCGAGGTCAGCACGCCCACCACCCTGGTGGCGGCGGACCTGGCCGACAGGCTGGTGACGCTGAACAGCATGTCCTGGGCGGCGAGCCGGTCCAGGAGCTGGCGCGAGCGCGGGGCCACCCCGGTGATGCCCCAGTCCCCGCCCGCCGCGGCGATCGCGTCCTCGGTGAAGACCGCCTGGTGCGCCCGGTGGAAAGGCCGACGCCGATATGAACGATGCCTCCGGCGAGGGCGGCGGCGGTGTGCCGGCGGCACTGCGCGGGCACGCGGGCGAGCGCGGCACGCGGTAGCGCCCGCCGGTGACCTCGACCGGGTCGACGAAGTGCTCGTACAGGTGGTCGACGTACTCGATCACATGCGGCCCTCGAGGCTGGCCGACACCCGCAGGTAGTCGAAGACCGCCAGGTGCTGCACGTACTCGCACAGCCCGACGCCGCCGGCGTGGGGGCACACCGGCACGCCGTACCTGGCCGCGAGCAGGAGGATCGCCAGCACCTCGTTGACCCCTCCGACCGGCAGGCATCGACCTGGCAGACCCCGATCGCCTGGGCCTGCATGAGCTGCTTGAAGATGACCCGGTTGGCGGCGACCTCGCCGGTGGCCACGCGCACCGGTGCGACGGCGCGGGCGATGCGCGCGTGGCCGAGGATGTCGGCGCCGGCGGGGCCGCCGACCTTCATTTTCACGTCGCGCCACCCCGCGGCGGCGGCCGCGCGGACGAGCGCCCTGACCTTCTCGTCGGGGTATCCGAGCCAGCCGACCGAGGTTGTGTACGCGGGGTAGCCGGTGGCCTCCAGCTCGCGCTCGCGCTCCTCCGCCCCGGGCGCGGCCCGCTCCAGCAGCGCCCTGGCCTCCTGCGGGTCGAGTGCGTCGTCGATGTGGCGGAAGTCGATCATCGCCACCAGCTCGGCGGCGGACATGCCGGCGAGCAGCTTCCACAGCGGCACGCGGCACAGCTTGGCGCGCAGGTCCCAGACCGCGTTGACCAGCGCGCCGGTGGCCAGGTGGATGACGCCTTTCTCGGGGCCGAGCCAGCGGAGCTGGACGTCGGCGACCAGCGACCGCCAGAAGGGGACCATGTCGGCGAAGATGTCCTCGAGTCGCTGGCCGACGACGTGGTGCTCCAGGGCGCGCACGGCCGCGCAGACCAGCTCGTTGCCGCGCCCGTTGGTGAAGGCGAGGCCGGCGCCGACGGTGCCGTCGCGCGCGTCGCTGCGCAGCTCCACGTAGGTGGCGGAGTAGTCACCGCGGTTGAGCGCGTCGGACCCGTCGCCGGCGGCGGCGGTCGGGAAGCGCACGTCGTGCACGTCCACCGCGGTGATCCTCGTGCTCATGGGCGCCGCTCCAGCCGGTAGACCCGCTTGGGCAGCCGATAGGCCAGGTCGACGATGGTCTCGGCGGCCCGCGCCGTGGCCTCTCCCCGCAGCCCGCGCTGGAACAGGCGGGCGGCCTCGGCGGCGTCGAGCAGCAGAGTGCGCGCGGTGGGGTGGCCATGGTCGGTCGAGGTGGCGCCGGCGGCGACGAAGGCCGCGCGCCGGTGCTCGAGCGCGGCGATGTAACCCTTGTAGCCCCCGGTGTCCTCGCCGGTCAGCTCCCCGAGGTGGGCCACCCGTCCGGCCCAGCCGCCCCACTCCATGTCGACCACGTCGTCGGGCCGGAACGCTGGGATCACCCTGCCACCGGGCCCACCCCACCCGTCGGCGGCGAGCCGCGCATGCGCCTCCAGGTCGTCCAGCGGCGAGTCGGTGGTCGACAGCACCTCGATGTTGAAGCGCTGGAACAGCGCGCGAGGGCGGAAGCCCGGCTCAGCGAGCCGGGCGCTCAGCTCGTCGTAGAGGGCGTCGGCGGTGTCGGGCCGCAGCGGCGTGCGCAGCTCGAAGATCTGGCTCAGGACCTGCTCGAGCCAGAGCCGCGACGGCGTCCCGCGGAACAGGTGCCAGTGGGCGGCGAAGGTCCGCCAGATCGTACGGCCGTCCTGCTCGAAGGGGGTGCCGTCCAGCGTGGGCACGCCCAGGTCGCTGGGCGGGACCCCTTGGCTGAGCAGCATCCGGGTGAGGTAGTGGTCGGGGACGATCAGCAGCCTGGCGGGGTCGGGAAAGGCCGCGTCGTCAGCCAGCGGCGCGGGGCCCACGTGCCCATGCGGGCAGATCAGCGGCAGGTCCTTGACGTGGGCGTACAGCTCGCGGGCGAGCGCCAGGAGGTCCGAAATCCGCCAGCGGTTGTCGGGGATGGGCGGCACAATCGTCACATGAGCCAGGACTTTGACTTCGACCGCTACTACCGGGCGGTGCAGAGCAGGGACGCACGCTTCGACGGCCAGTTCTTCATCGCTGTGACCTCGACCGGGATCTACTGCCGGCCGATCTGTCCGGCGCAGACACCCAAGCGCGACAACGTCCGCTTCTACCGCTGCGCCGCCGCGGCGGAGGCGGCGGGCTTCCGGGCCTGCCGGCGCTGCCGGCCTGACGCCAGCCCCGGCTCGGCGGAGTGGAACGTCCGCGCCGACCTGGTCGCGCGGGCGCTCCGCCTGATCGGTGAGGGCGTCGTCGACGCCGAGGGTGTGGAGGGCCTCGCCCGCAGGCTGGCGGTGAGCGAGCGTCACCTGCACCGCCAGCTCGTCGCCGAGGTTGGCGTCGGCCCGCTCGCGCTGGCGCGCACCCGCCGGGCGCAGACGGCGCGGCTGCTGGTCGAGCAGACCGACCTGCCCGTGACCGAGGTCGCCTTCGCCGCCGGTTTCTCCAGCATCCGGCAGTTCAACGACTCCATGCGGACCGCCTTCGCCCGCACCCCCAGCCAGCTGCGCCGCCGGGCCGCACCGTCGCTGGACGGCAACGGCCTGCTCACCCTGCGGCTGGCCTACCGGCCGCCCTTTGCCGCCAGCGAGCTTGTCGACTACCTGGGCAAGCGGCTCGTGCCCGGGGTCGAGGAGCAGACCGGCGGCCGGCTGCGGCGGGTGCTCGCCCTGCCTCACTGCACCGCCGTCGCCGAGCTGGGTCCGCTCGATGGCGCCAACCAGGTGCAGCTCCGGCTGCGCCTTGGCGACCTGCGCGACCTGGGCTCCGCCGTGCAGCGCTGCCGGCAGCTCCTCGACCTGGACGCCGACCCTGCCGCCGTGGCCGAGGTCCTGGGCGCCGACCCGGAGCTCGCGCCGCTGGTCGCCGCCCGCCCGGGACTGCGCGTCCCCGGGGCGGCGGACGGCTTCGAGCTGGCCGTGCGGGCGATCCTCGGCCAGCGCGTCTCGGTGGCCGCGGCCACCAGCTTCGCCGGCCGGCTGGTCGCCGCGCTCGGCGAGCCGCTGGCGGCGCCCGACGGCCGCCTCACCCACCGCTTCCCCAGCGCCGAGAGCGTGGCCGGCGCCGACCTCAACGGCCTTCCCCTCACCCGTGGCGGGTCGGTGGCGCTGCGCGCGCTCGCCCGCGCGGCGGCCGCCGGTGACATCGAGCTGCATCGCGGCGCCGATCGGGAGCGCACGGTGCGGGCTCTGCTCGCGCTCCCCGGAGTGGGACCGTGGACGGTCGCCTACATCGCCATGCGCGCGCTCGGCGACCCGGATGCGTTCCCCGCGGCCGACCTCGGCCTGCGGCGCGCGTTCGAGGCCCGTGGCCTGCCCGCCGATCCCGTCCGCGTCCTCGCGCGCGCGGAGCGCTGGCGGCCATGGCGCGCCTACGCCGCGCTGCACCTGTGGACCGCCCCCCAGCCAACCATCTCACCTGTGGAGATCCCAGCATGATCCTCGACACCAGCACCATCGTCACCCCGCTCGGCCCACTGACTCTGGTGGTCGATGACATCACCCTACGGGCAGCGTCCTTCACCGACCGGCCAGAGCAGCTCCGCCCGATCCTCGACCGGGCGCACCGCCGCGCGCGGCTGCGCCAGGTCGGCGACCTCGGCCAGGTGACCAAGGCGGTCCGCGCCTACTTCGACGGCGAGCTGCACGCCCTCGACGACCTCGCGGTGGAGCAGCCGGGCAACCCGTATTTCCAGGCCGCCTGGAAGGCGATGCGCGACATTCCGGCAGGGACCACCGTGAGCTACCGGGAGCTGGCTGGCCGCGTCGATGACCCCGGCACGGCGCGGGCGGCGGGATTCGCCTGCGCCAGCAACCACGTGGTGCTGATCGTCCCCTGCCATCGCGTGATCCGCACCGACGGCACGCTCGGAGACTATTACTACGGCCTCGAGGTGAAGCGCTGGCTGCTGCGCCACGAAGGCGCCGACGTGGGCCTGCCCCTGGAGGTCGAGCCCCCGCTCGCCACCGCCGGCGCCGCCGCACGCCAAGCCGCCAGAGCGCGCCGCTAGCCCGCTCGCGTACGACGCTTGAAGCCCTTGGACCGCGCTGGTCCGGTCAGGTCGTGTTCCTCGGGGCAAGGATGAGGTTGGCCACCTGCCGCGGCTCGTCGACCTGGACATAGTGACGGGCGCCGGAGACCAGGAACAGGTCGGAGCCTGGGAACAGCTTGTGGAACCGACGGGCGACTCCCTTGTTCAGGTAGGGGTCGCGCTCGCCGAAGATGATACGCACCGGCCTGGTGAACCGCCGCATTTCCGGGATCCTCCGGGTCCGGGAGATAATGGTCCCAAGCAGATCGTTATTCAGCGCCCAGAAGGCGGGGCGCGCCGGCAGGAACGCCTGGTACAAGCAAGGCACCAGCTCCCGCCGCGCCGAGGCGTCGCTCATGAACCGCCCGACTTGCCAGGCGTAGAGCTTGCGGTCCAGGAGATCCCAGGCACGGGCGGCACCCCGGCCGACGTTCCGTACCAGCGGCGTGGAGTACAGCGCGATCGCCTCCGGCGGCCGGAGCGTCGGCATCAGGCAGTAGTAGGTGTTCAACAGGATCAACGCCGAGACGCGGTCAGGGTGTTCGAGCGCCCAGTCGATGCCGGGCGGACCGGAGGCATCGTGGGTGACGATGGTCACCTCGTCGAGGCCGAGCTGGCTGATCACGGCGTCCAAGTCGCCGGTCTGGTTGGTCGCCGTATAGCGATGGTGGGCAGGCTTGTCGGAGTCGCCCCATCCCAGGAAATCGAACGTGATGACACGCCTCGGAGGGTTCAGGTGCGGGACGAGACGGTCATACAGATGGAGATTGTCCGGGAGACCGTGCATGAGGATGATTGCTGGTTCCTGCCCTGGGTAATCCCGCGCGTAGATCCGGTGCCCGTCGCGGTCGACCCACGCCTCTCTGTAGCTCACGGCGTCACCTCGGGTCGCCCCTCGCTTTCGATTCCTTCCCCGGGCACCAGGAATCCGCCTCCTGGACGGCTGGGTGTGCTGACTCGAGTGTCGCTCATCGCGTGTCTCCTTGCGCGACGGGCACGGTCTCGGGTGGGGTGGCCGCCGAGGGGCGGGCGGGAAGCACGAACCACGCCAGCACCGCGCCCGCGCCCGCGACCGCCATGGCTACCAGGCATCCCGCGGCCAAGCTGTGTTCGAACGCGTGGATCGCGGCAATGCGCAACTGGTCAGCCGCCGGATGGAGTCCGGCCGAAGGGAGGTGCTGGGCGGCGACGATGGCCCCACCGACCGATCCCTTCGCCGCCTCCACGGCGGCTGCGGGAAGACCCGTTGGCAGGGTGGACCCCAGTTGCGCCGCGTACACCGAGGCCGCGACGCTGCCGATCACGGCGACGCCGAGGGTTCCGCCCAGCAGGCGGGTCGCGTCGTTGACCGCGGAGCCGACCCCGGCCTTCTCTTTGGGGACCACCCCCATGATCGCCTCCGTCGCCGGCGCGCTGGTCAGCCCCATCCCCGTTCCAAGCACCAGCATCTGGGCCACGATCTGCGGGTACGAGGTCGCCGCCGAAGTGGTGGCGATCCACCCGAAGGCGGCGCCCAGCAGGACCAGGCCCGTGGTCACCACCTGCTTGTTGCCCACGCGGACGGCCAGCCTGGTCCCAACCAGCGACGCGACCGCGACCGAGCTGGCCACCGGCAGCAGCCGCACGCCGGTGGCCAGCGGGGTGTAGGCCTTGAGGAACTGGAAGTACTGGGTGATCAGAAAGATGAAACCGTTCAGCGCGAAGAACGACACCGTGACCGCCGCGCTGGCGGCGGTGAACCGCAGGTTCCGGAACAACCCGACGTCGAGCATCGGGTAGCGACGGCGCCGCTCGACGGCCAGGAACCCCGCCAGCACCACCACGCTGGCCAGGAAGCCGGCCACGGTGCGAGCCGATCCCCAGCCCGTGTCGGGTGCCTCGATGATGGTGTAGACCAGCACGCCCATCGCCACTGCTGACAGCACCAGCCCGGCCCAGTCGACTGGCGGGGTCGTCGGGTCACGCGAGGGAGGGATCACCATGGAAACAAACGCCGCGATCCCCGCCGCGACCGGCGCCATGAGAAGGAACACGCTGCCCCACCAGAACCGTCCGAGGAGCCAACCCCCCACGATCGGTCCCAACGCGATCCCCACCCCGGTGGTCGCGCCCCACAGCCCGATCGCCCTGGCCCGCTCGGCCCGCCCGGTGAAGATGTTCGAGATGAGCGAGAGGGTGGCCGGGAAGATCAGCGCCGCGCCAAGGCCCATCACGGCCCGCGCGGTTATCAGCTGGCCAACGGTGGTTCCCGCGGAGCCTGCCAGGCTGGCAGCACCGAACACCCCCAAGCCGACGATCAGCGTTCCCTTGCGGCCGAGCCGGTCGCTGAGGCTCCCGGCCGCGAGGATCAGGGCGGCGAACACCAGGCTGTAGGCGTCGACCACCCACTGCAGGTCGGTGGTGGACGCGTGTAGCTGGCGCACCAGGCTCGGCAGCGCCACGTTCACGATGGTGATGTCGAGGCTGATCACAAACGCCGCCATGCACAGCGCGAGGAGCGCGAGGCCTCGGCGTTGCCGTACGGGCAAGGTGCATCCCTCCGGTCGGGTTGGGTGCGGGTGAACCGGTCAGCGATCACCGGTGCGGCGGAGCCTGGCCCGCTGGCGTAGCCGGCCAGCACCTTGCCGGCGTCGCTCGTACTGACTGCTTGTCTTGCAGCCAGAGCGGCTCATAATGCTACCGGGTAGCCCGGGGTGGCGGAATCTGTCACGCATAGGTAGCCGCACAGGTCACCCCCGGATCTCGCCCGCGGGAACGGGGTGGACAAAGGAGAGCCAAAGGTGGAACCCACTCGGCTGCTGCCGATCATCGCGCTGCTGTCGCTGGTCGGGGTGGAATACGGCGGCTGGGCGCTGCTCGGCTTCCTCACCGGGCGTGGCGCGCTGGGCGCCTTCCGCGAGCAGTTCTTCCGGGCCGGCCACCGGGGACCGTCATGACGCGGACCGGTGCGCTGCTGATCGCGGCGGCGTTGGTGATCCTGGCCGTCGGACTGATCACCACCGGCTGACCGGCGGCCGCCTCTCGCCCGTTTGCGGGCACCTCACGTCCACGACGATGCTCCCGACCGGGACGCGTCAGTGGTCGAGGATGGTCACGTCGAGCTGACGCAGCCGCTCGGGGTCGGCAACCATGTCAATCTCGACGATCCTGTCGCGCGTGATCGTGAAACCAAACACCATCCGCGGCCGCCCACCCGGCGCCCACACCGCCCTCACCCCACCGTTGACCAGCGCCAGCCGCGCGAACCCCGCCCGCCCCGAGAACTGCTCGGCCACCGCCGCCGCGCCGCGGACCGCCGCCGACGCGCCCGCCCGCACGGCTGTCGGGTCGGCCCGCAGCACCACCTCGGGGTCCAGCAGCGCCAGCAGCGCGGCGAAGTCACCGCCACGCGAGGCAGCCAGAAACGCGTCGACGACCGCCCGCTGGCGCACCAGATCGGCGTCGGGGACCGTGGCCGCGCCCTGGACCCGGCGGCGTGCCCGGCTGGCCAGCATCTTGGCCGCCGCCCGGGAGCGACCCACGATCGGGGCGATCTCGTCGAACGGCACCGCGAACATGTCGTGCAGCACGAACGCGACCCGCTCGGCAGGCGCCAGCGTGTCCAGGACCACCAGCAACGCCAGCCCGACCCCCTCGGCCAGCAGCGCTTCCTGCTCGGGGTCGACCCCGACCCCGTCCGCGTGGCGCACGATCGGGTCGGGCAGGTGCGCGTCCAGCGGCTCCTCCAGGGGCTCCTCACGCCGAGAGGTGCGCACGCGCAGCATGTCCAGGCACACCCGCGCGACCACCGTGGTCAACCAGCCGCCGAGGTTGCCGACGCGGCTTGGGTCGGCGCGGCTGAGCCGCAGCCAGGCCTCCTGGACGGCGTCGTCGGCCTCGCTGGGAGAGCCGAGCATCCGGTAGGCCACCGCCCGCAGGTGGGCCCGGTGGGCCCCTGGAACCGCTCCGCCAGCCAGTCGTGCTCGTCCACGGCTACCTTCCTCGCTCGCCATCCGTCATGGCAGTGACGAACCAGACCCCGCCCAGGTAACACCACCAGGCGGATCAGCCGTCATCGATGGTCTGGACATCGGCCACCCGGACGGGCAGCCGAGCGGTAGAGGGGAACGAAGGTATGCGCCGTCGAGGCGGCCAAGCCGGTCGGCAGCACGGCTCGCGCTGGTCGTGCTGCCGGTACCGTTCGGCCATCCTTGATGGCATCGGGCCGCGGGTCGACTGGCCGAAGATCCGTTCTGAGAATGTGGATACCGGGACCTCGATCGGTGATTGCGCTGCTCACCCACTAGTTCCGGTGGTGTTGTGCGGCGCCGCAACCGGCTTGGACTCGGGGGAACCACGCTCCCGCAGGAAGATCCCAAGCACGGCCAGCGCTCCTACGGCGAGGAACTCGCTCTGCCAGTTCTGCAGCGACTGGAACCAGAACGCTGAGCTGGTGACGAACCCCCACAACGAGACGACCGGCTGCCCATGCTCGAGCTGCTGCTGGTTGAACTCTGCGTGGCCGCCAAGCGCATGCCCGAGCCATGACAGCAGGAACAGCGAGGCGAGCGCCAGCGACAGCGAATGCTCGTAGACCAGGAGAACGAGTCCGCCACGGCGCACCGGCCCTGGAACGCCAGGCTCATGCCGGTGCTCGCGCGGGTCAGCGTCGGCGGGATCGCCCTCGGGCTGTTTGGATTCCGGCGAGCCTCGCTGGAGCAGGAACGCGGTGAACAGCACGTAAGCGGCCATCTGGAGGAACTCGCTCTCCCAGTTCTCGAAGGTCGCCTCGGCGAACGCGCCAGAGCCGATGTACTCGGTGTAGCTCTCCCGGGGCTGCTGGTGCTCGGCGTTGTCGTTGTTGGTGCTCAGATGGCCAGCCACGCTCATGCCTGCCCAGGTGAGCAGAAAGATCGCGAACATCGTGATGGACAGCGCGTTGTCTCGAACTACCCGACGCATGGGCACCTCGCTGGGTCATCAGTCTGGTCGCCTTGCGGCTTGGAAGCCTACCCGCGTAGCGGGCCATCATCGCATCAAGGGGGCAGCAGGCGTCCGCCCTGCCGTGCTCGCAACAGGGTCCGTCCCATCGCCGATGAACGATGTCGGCCAGAAGCCCTGCTAGGCTCGCAGCATGCGTGAGCTGCCCACCGGGACCGGGGCCGCCGAGGCCCGACCGAGCGATGCTTCCCACCGCCCTGGTGCCCATGTTCGGGAGCGCGACATCCTCCTGGCGACCAAGCTCCGCGTCCCGCGGAGCCGCCCCGACGTCCTTGTCCGCCCGCGCCTGCTGGACCGAGTCGGGGAGGTTGCGGCGCTGGAGGAGCGGACGGAGGGGTGGGTGACCGGCCTGCAGCTGGCCGCGCTGAGCTTGCGGGCGGGCTCCGACCCCGCTGACCTCATCCGGGGGTTCAGCGGCGGCCACCGCTACGTTCTTGACTACCTGACCGGGGAGGTCCTGGAGCGGCAGCCGGCGGACGTGCGGCGTTTCCTGCTCGACACCTCGATCCTCGAGCGCCTCAGCGGCCCGCTCTGCGACGCGGTCACCGGCCGCTCGGACGGGCAGCAGATGCTCGAGGGCCTCGAGCGGGCCAACCTGTTCCTGGTCGCCCTGGACGAGCAGCGCCGCTGGTACCGCTACCACCGCCTGTTCGCCGACCTGCTGCGCGTGCGCCTGCAGCGGCAGGAGGGGGGCGCCGAGCGTGTCGCCGAGCTCCACCGGAGTGCCGCCGCCTGGTGCGTGGACCGCGGGCTGATCGACGATGCCGTGCGACATGCCATGGCGGCAGGGGAAGCCCGCTGGGCCGCCAGGATCGTGGAGCACCGCGTCGATGAGGCCCAGGGCCTCGTCCACGGCTACTCCGTGGCCATCGGGTGGGGTGCTGGCATCCTCGCGGCGGCTGCGCTGCTCACCACCATCATGATCAACGCCGGCAGGCCGCCCCGTCGCGGCGATGCAGCACGCTCGACCGGCGAGGGCACACCCCGACTTCGTCGGCATCGGACCGCGATAGCTGCGGACAGTCAACGGCACGCTACCGGAGGTTGGGTGAGGATATGCGCGTCAGCATCAGTGTGACGAACTACTCGTGGCCGAGCGGCCCGCAAGGTCTCGGTCCTGAGCTGGTGCGGCTCGTCCGTGCCGCCGACCAGACCGGCGTGGACACCGTGTGGGTCGCCGACCACCTGCTGCAGGCCGACCCGAACGCAGCACCCGACCAACGCGACATGCTCGAGGCATACACCACCCTGGGGTTCCTCGCCGCACACACCCAACGGGTCCGGCTCGGCACGATGGTGAGCGGTGTGACGTTCCGACCGCCGGCGCTGCTGGTCAAGGCCGTCACCACCCTGGACGTGCTCTCCGGTGGGCGGGCGTGGCTGGGGATCGGCGCCGGCTACCACGGCGACGAGGCGCAGGCCATGGGCCTGCCGCTGCCCGCGGTGGCCGAGCGGTTCGAGCGGCTGGAGGAGACGCTGCAGATCGCGGCCCGGATGTGGGCCGCCGACGAGACCCCGTTCGACGGGACCCACTACCGGCTGCGGCGGCCGGCCGGCAGCCCGCTGCCCGCCCAGCGTCCTCACCCGCCCGTGTTGATTGGCGGCATGGGGAAGCACAAGACCCTGCGGCTGGTGGCGCAGTACGCCGACGCGTGCAACCTGTTCGACATCCCTGACGGCGGCCGCACCATCAAGCACAAGCTGGGTGTCCTCGCCCGGCACTGCGAGGCGGTCGGCCGACCCTACGAGGCGGTCGAGAAGACGCTGAGCACCCGGCTGGAGGCGGGGGAGTCCTCCGATTCGTTCGTGAGCCGGTGTGCGGCGGCCGCGGCGCTGGGCATCGAGCACATGGTGGTCATCACCGCTGGTCCGTGGACGGCGGGTGCCCTGGCCACGCTCGACACGGCCAGCGCCACCCTCCGGAAGGACGTTCCGTGAGCGCTACGGCTTGCGTCCGACGCCACAAAACGAATCAATCTCGGCAGGGAGGCCGGACGGGCTGGGCTCGGGGCGCCATCGTGGGGGGGAGACAACGCCGGGCTCCACGAGCTCGAGACCGTCGAAGAAGCGAGCGATCCGATCAGGGCTGCGGAGGTGGTAGGTCGGGTTGGCGGACTGGTTCCAGATGCGTGCGGCCTCCACGACCTCCTGGCTGGTGTCGGAGCCGTCATTCATCGTCAAGTAGCTACCGGAGCGCACGGCGCCCACGAGCCGCTTGACGATCGACCGGGCCTCGTCGTCGTCGGCGATGTGCCCCAGGATTCCCATCAGCATGATCGCGATCGGCTGGGTGACGTCCAGCGTCCGGGCTGCTTCCTGCAGGATCTTCTCGGGGTCGCGCGGCGCTGCGCGACCAGGACGCGCTGCGAGCCCAGCTTGGCCTCGACGACAGCGCCTGACCGTCCTGGGAGCGCTTTGCGACCGGGGCTCGCGAAGAAGGGTACTGCCTGGCCGCGGGTCAGGCGGGAGCGACCGGCAGCTCATAGTCGAGCCAGCGGTCCTCGCGGGTCGCCCCGAGCCGCTCATAGAGGGCCTGCGCGCGACCGTTGTCACTGGCCGTCTGCCAGACGAGCCGGGTCGCGCCGTGCTCGCGACAGCGCTCCAGGCAGGCGGCGATGAGCCCGTCGGCCACCCCGGTGCCGCGCGCCTCGGCGGCCACGAACAGGTCGTTCATCACGCCGACGCGGGCGGCGGCCAGCGTCTGCCAGGTCCAGTACAGGGTCGCGAAGCCGACGGCCCTGCCGTCGTCGTCGCGGGCCAGCAGCTGCAGCCCCTCCCGCTCGGGGTCGGCGAGCAGTGCCCGCGACAGCTCCAGCAGGGCCCGGTCGCTGGGTGCGACCTGGTAGAAGTCGCAGTAGGCGCGCACCAGCGGCAGCAGTTCTGGCAGGTCGGCGGGGCCGACCACAGTGATCCGCACGGGAGCTTCCCTCCTCCGGCCTCCGGCCCGACCAGGTGGCGGTGATCCGCTCGGCATCAGCCTAGACCTGGCCGACCTTCGATGCCTGTGGGGTGCGGATGCGTTTACGCAGCTCACGGGCGATCGCGATCGCGCACAAAAGTGGACGGTCACCGGTTGCATCGGGCAGGCTGACCGCGGCAGGTGCCACTGAAGGTTCACTCGATGCTTGCGGCAGTGAAACACGTTCGTCATCGCCGTCACCTAACATGTGAACCAGATCACAAAGCGCCAGAAGATCATAGGAGAGGAGCGAGTGTCGCTGTGCCGATGTTCCCCGCCAGTCTCCCCCGCCCACCGCAAGACGCCACTCCGACACTGATGTCGGGTGGGCCGTTCGGCGCGCCAGGGGACCTTCCGGCCCGCATCGGTGAACTGCTGCTCACCCGCTCGCTCAAGGTGGCGGCGGTCCTGCTGGTGGCGTTCACCGCCGACCGGCTGGCACGCTGGACGGTGCGACGCATCGTCCGCGGCCTGCAGCGGCAACCTGTCCAGCAGCGCCTGCAATCGATCCGGGCCAAGACACCACGCGCCCTGCTCGCCAGCACCGACCCCCTGCCCAGCCTGCGCCGATCCCAGCGCGCCGACACCATCGGCGCGGTGCTGCGCAACCTGTCCTCGGTCGTGATCTGGCTGCTCGCCTCCCTCTCGATTCTGCAGATCCTCGGCGTTCGGCTCGGCCCCCTGCTCGCCGGCGCGGGCTTCGTCGGCCTGGCGATCGCGGTGAGCGCACAGCAGATGGTCCGCGACTTCCTGGCGGGCATCGCCATGCTGCTCGAGGACCAGTACGGCGTGGGCGACGTGATCGACGTCGGCCCGGCCACGGGCGAGGTCGAGCGGATCGGGCTGCGGACCACCCGGGTGCGCGCCGTCGACGGCACCGTCTGGCACGTGCGCAACGGCGAGATCGAACGCGTCGGCAACCAATCCCGCGACTGGGCCCGCGTGCTCCTGGACGTCGAGGTGGCCCGGGCAGCCGACCTGGCGCTGGCGACGCGGACCGTGGAGCACGCGGCCCGGGGGCTTCACGAGGACGACCGGTGGCGACCGTTCCTGCTGGAGGACCCGGAGGTCTGGGGTCTCGAGGGGCTCGGACCAGCGTCTGCCACGCTCCGGCTCGCGGTCAAGACCCGCCCGTCCAGGCGTGACGAGGTCGCCCGTGAGCTACGCGCCAGGGTGGACCAGGCGATCGACCAGGCGGGAATCCCGCTGCCGCCCCCGACCGAGGCGCTGGTGCTCGCGCCAGAGCGATAGCCTTCCCGCACCGCCGGTGAAGACCCCGGCTCGCGCGGGCGGCAAGTGCGGCAGCGGCGGCGGCCTGGTCGGCGGCGTTTTGAGGCAGTGGCTCGGCCATCGGTCGGGTCCAGGCGCCGCATTCGCCTACCCGCTTGGGGGTTGCTCGTAGGGGGAGTTGAGCGCGAGCTGTTCGATCGAGGACTGGTGGAATCCGGGGATGTGGTCGGCTGCGACGGTGGTCATCCAGGTCGAGCTGGCAACCTGGGGCTTGTCGCGCAGGTCGGCGACGATCGCGTCGATGAACGGGCCGGCAAACCCCGGCCGCGTCGCCATGATCTGGTTGATCTCGTCCTGGTCGAACTGCTCCAGCCCGAGCCCGGTCACATCCGCGCCGATGCCGTCCGCGCCAGTAGCGGTCTCCGCGCTCTTGAAGGCGGAGATCCCGCCGGTCCCATGCAGTGCCACCACATCCCAGACGTTGTCGGCCCGCTTGCGTGAGATGCCGTGATCCAGCACGAACGCCCGTGCGGCATTGGCGCTGGCGACCTCGAAGCGGACGTCAGATGCGTGGTAGGTGGGGGTGAGGCCGAGGTCGTGCAGCATCACCCCGGCGAACAGCACCTCGACATCGATCTCGCGGCCCCGCGCCGCGGCGATCAGCAACGCGAGCTGAAAGCTGCGCTGGCAGTGCTGCACCAGAAACGTCGGCGAGCTGGACCGCAGCAGGTGCTCGACCGCTTGGGTCAGCTTGGTGCGGGGCGCTCGCGGCCGGGCCGCCGCGCCGGCACCGCCCTCCGTCGCCGCGTCGGCACGGCCGTGGTTCAGGCCGACCCCGACGACCACGCCACCGGCGGTCACCGCCGCTCCCGAGATGAAGCCCCGGCGGGTCACCGCCGTCTCCGTGGACAACATGATGCGCTGATCCTCCTTGTCACCTCAACCAGCTCGTGGAGGCCCAGCGCCCACTATGGAAGGGCACGCCACACGCCGCGAGTGGCAAGAAGGACACTGTTGGGCTATATCTTGCCAACATGGGCCTTCACCATGTGGTCACCCTGACGCTGGACGGCTGCGTCCTGCTCGACGTCGCCATCCCGGTGCACGTCTTCGGCTATCACGGTGACGGCCTGTACCGGTTCACGCTGGCCGGCCACCACAGCGGCCCCGTGCGCACCTCGACCGGTGTGGTCCTCCAGGCCGGGGCGGGCCTGCGCGCGCTCACGACCGCGGACACGGTCATCGTGCCCGGCTATGTCGAGGTGCTGCGCCCACCCCCGCCGCCAGTGCTGGCGGGCCTGCGGGCGGCTGCCGGGCGGGGAGCGCGGCTGCTGTCGATCTGCACCGGGGCCTTCGCGCTCGCCCATGCCGGGTTGCTCGATGGCCGCCGCGCCACCACCCACTGGGCCCTCGCCGCGCAGCTCGCCGACCACTTCCCCGAGGTCACGGTCGATCCCAACGTGCTGTACGTCGACGACGACACCATCCTGACCAGCGCCGGGGTCGCAGCCGGCCTGGACCTGTGCCTGCACGTTGTGCGGCGCGACCACGGCGCCGCCATCGCGGCCAGCATCGCCCGCCACACCGTGGTCGCCCCCCACCGCGACGGCGACCAAGCGCAGTTCATCGAGCAGCCCATCACGGCCACCGAGCGAGGCGGAACGTCGCTGTTGGCCACCCGCGGCTGGGCGCTGGACCACCTCCAGGAACGGCTGGACCTGGCTCGGCTCGCCCGAAACGCGGGGGTGTCGCCACGAACGTTCGCCCGCCGCTTCCGCGCCGAGACCGGGACCACCCCGCTCCAGTGGCTGCTGGGCCAGCGGGTCCTGTTGGCCCGTCAGCTGCTGGAGCAGACCGACCTGCCCATCGAGAGCGTGGCGCACGCCTGCGGCTTCAGCACCGCCCCCCATCTTCGCCGGCATTTCACCCGGGCCACCGGGACGACACCCACTGCCTACCGACGCGCCTTCACCGTTACCAGTTTGTGAGCGTTTGTGGGAGCTCGCTGGCTGCGATCGCCTCGAGGGACCTCCCACCACGGCCGGGAACGCCAAACTTGTTGGATGGTACAAGCAACTGATGTATGGTTGGGCCATGCAAACAACTGACGTGCCCGACGGCGGCCTCGTCGCCGAGATCGAGCACACGATGAGGCGGCTGGTCCGCATGGCCACCCAGTCCCGGATGAAGGCACTCTTCGCCGCACAGACCGGGCTTGCCATCGACCGCGCCGCCTACGTCGCACTCGCCGCCCTGGCCGAGTCCGGGCCGATGCGACTGTCGGAGCTCGCCGCCCGCGTCTCCGTGGACGTGTCGACCGCCTCAAGGCAGGTCCAGCAGCTGGAGCGCGCCGGGCTGCTCGACCGCGTGGTCGATCTCCACGACCGCCGCGCCAGCCTGCTACGGCTCAGCGGCGAGGGCGAGCGCGTGCTCACGGTGCTGCGCCAGGCACGCCGAGCGCTCTTCGAGCGGGTGCTCGCCGGCTGGACGGCCACAGACCAGCACACCTTGGCGACGTTGCTGGCGCGAATGGCGGACGACCTGGAGGCCGCGGTGACCAGCGGAGCGCGTGCATGACCACCACCATCGATCCGGCCACGGACCGGCTGAGCCACCGCCAGATCCTGCTCGTGTTCAGCGGGCTGATGCTCGGGATGCTGCTGGCCGCACTCGACCAGACGATCGTCTCCACCGCCCTGCCCACGATCGTCGGGGACCTCGGCGGCCTCAGCCACCTGTCCTGGGTGGTCACCGCCTACCTGCTCGCCTCGACCGCGACCACGCCGCTGTACGGCAAGGTCAGCGACCTCTACGGCCGCAAGGGGGTCTTCCAGTTCGCGATCGTGGTGTTCCTGGCAGGATCGGCCCTGTCGGGGCTATCGCAGAACATGGGCCAGCTGATCGGCTTCCGCGCCATCCAGGGTCTGGGCGCAGGTGGCCTCATGGCACTGGCCATGGCGATCATCGGCGACGTCGTCTCACCGCGCGAGCGCGGCCGCTACCAGGGCTACCTCGGTGCCGTGTTCGCCCTCGCCAGTGTGATCGGGCCACTCGTCGGCGGCTTCTTCGTCGACCACCTCACCTGGCGCTGGGTCTTCTACATCAACCTGCCGATCGGCGCGCTCGCCCTTGTGGTCACCAGCGTCGTGCTCGACCTGCCATTTCGGCGCGTACAGCACGCCATCGACTACCTGGGTGCCGCACTGCTGGTCGCCGCGGTCACCTCGATCCTGCTGGTCACCGTCTGGGGCGGCGCCACCTACGCCTGGGCCTCGCCACAGATCATCGGCCTGGCCGTCGCCGGCGTGACCCTGCTCGGCGCCTTCGTGCTCCAGGAACGCCGCACCGCGGAGCCGATCCTGCCGCCTCGGCTGTTCCGCAACTCGGTCTTTGTCACCAGCTCGGTCTCGATGTTCGTCGTGGGCTGCGCGATGTTCGGCGCGATCGTGTTCCTGCCTCTGTTCCTGCAGATCGTCACCGGCGCCAGCGCGACCAACTCGGGCCTGCTGGTGCTCCCGCTGATGCTCGGGATCATCGTCGCCTCGGTCAGCGCCGGCCGCATCATCACCCGCACCGGCCGCTACAAGGTCTTCCCGGTGGTGGGCATGCTGGTCATGATCGGCGGGCTGTTGCTGCTGTCGCTCATGGACGTGCACACGACCCGGATGGCGACCTCGCTGTTCATGGTCGTGGTCGGCCTGGGCCTTGGCATGACCATGCAGATCCTCGTCCTCGCGGTCCAGAACTCCGTCGACAGGCGTGACCTCGGCACCGCCACCTCCGCAGTGAGCTTCTTCCGCTCGATGGGCGGCTCGTTCGGCGTCGCGGCGTTCGGCGCGATCCTGACCAACCGGCTCAGCTACTGGCTCCCGCGGCTGCTGCCAGCCGGCGCTGTCGGCCGGGGTGGCATCGACCCGGCGACCCTGCAGGGCAGCCCTGGCGTGATCCGCGCTCTGCCCCCCGCCGTCCACCAAGCCGTGGTGGGGGCGGTCGCCAACTCCGTCCACGTCGTGTTCATCGCCGCGGTCCCGCTCACCGTGATCGGCTTCCTGGTGATCCTGTTCCTCAAGGAACGGCCCCTGCGCGAGACCGCCCACATCGGCGCCACCACCGTCGCGGAGGGCGATGGCGTTGCGATGGAGCCGCCGGCCGCCCGGGCCTGACGCTGTGCGGCCGTTGTGGCCGGAGAGCTGCTGGCTGTGGCCGGATGCTAGTGGGCGTCGCCGGCGGAGCGGCGGCCGAGGGTGAGCATGGCACGGTGGACTTGCCGGGGTGACAGCGGCGGCTGGGGCAGCGGGTGGGCGCGGTCGGCACGGAAGCCGTCCAGCAGGAAGCCGAGGTGCCGCCGCCAGGCGTCGGGGGCGCCGGCGGCGCGGCCGGCCTGCAGGATGCGGGTGTTGGCCCAGGTCACAACCGCAAGGTCTTCGAGGGTGAGGTCGGCGCGGAGCTGCCCGCTCTTTTGGGCGCGGTCGACCACCTGGGCGACCAGGTCGAACAGGCGGGTCTTGACGGCCTCCACGGTGGCGGCACGCGGGAACCGCATGCCCATCGCGTCGTTGAGGCCGCGGTCGGCGGCCTGCAGCCGGCAGGTCTGTTCCAGGTAGGAGGCGAAGCCGTCCCAGGGGTCGTCGGTGGCCACGGCCTGCTCTGCCGCGTCGACGTGGGCTTGGATGGTATCGGCCAGCACCGCGTCCAGCAGCTCCACGCGGCTGGGGAAGCGACGGTACAGGGTCCCGATGCCGACCCCGGCGCGGCGGGCGATCTCCTCCAGCGGCGCCTCCAGGCCGTGGTCGCAGAACACCTGCCGGGCGGCGGCGACGATGGCGTCGCGGTTGCGCTGGACGCCGCGCGGATCCGGGTCATGGGCACGCCGATCCTGGAGGCCTTGCCCTCCCGCACAGCCCGGTACCCACAGGTCGACCCGTTCCTCCTGGTCCACGAAGCTCGCCTGCGACTGTCGGATCTGGCAGGCGTCGACACCAAGCATCCCCACCGAGGGTTCGACAACCTGTGGTACCTGCTGGAGGGGTCGGTCAGCACCGGCCACAGCACCGGACCGGGCGGCGCCATGCAACGGGCGCGACTGTCCGCGGGCGCGCTGCTGGCGCTCCGGGCGGGACGGGGAGCATGGCACGCCGAGGCGCTGGGCGCAGACGAGCTCGCCGAGGGCCACGCCGACACCGGGTTCCGCGGCGTGCTGTTCTGGGTGAACCTGGCCCGCAAGGACAAGCACCTCCAGCCGAGCGCGCTGGTGGTACAGCCAGAGCAGCTCCCGGTGCGCCACCAGGGCGACGCCACCGTTCGGGTGCTGGTCGGCGAGGGCTCTCCGGTGCGGCTGGGGACGCCCGCGCTGATCCTGGACGTCGCATTGCCCACCGGCGGACAGATCACGACGCCGGTGCCGGCCGGGTTCCAGGGGTTTGCCTACGTGCTGGACGGCGAGGCCGCCTTCGGGGCCAACCGGCGCCCGGCCAGGCCTGCGCAACTGGTCGTACTGGGTCCCGGAGCGGAGTTCGCGGTCACCGACGCCGCCCCCGGCACGCGGTTCTTGCTCATGACGGGCCAGCCGTACGGGGAGGTCCCGGTGTTCAACGGGCCGTTCGTCGACTAGCCCTCCATCTAGCTTTCGCCGAATTCACCGATGCGGTACTGGAGGTGATGCGATGCGCCCGATCATCGACGACCTCACGCCGCCGGTGGACCTGGACCGCGACCACTGGCGCGGCGGCGAGCGGGCCGCGGTCACCCTGGTCGCGTACGGCGACTACGAGTGCCCCTACAGCCGCATGGCCTTCCGCGCACCTTCCCCTCACCCACGTCCATCCCCATGCGCTCGCGACCGCCCACCTCACCGAGGCGGCCGCGCTCCAGGGCCACTTCTGGCCCATGCACGAGCTGCTATTCCACCACCAGCAGGCCCTGGAGGCCAGCATCGTGCGGTGGACCACAACATCGGACATGCCCTAGTCTGCGCGATATGGGTGACAACACTGGCTACGACTGGATGAGGTCCGAGCGCGATGTGCTCCTGCATTACCTCAACAAGATGCGTGACGCGGTGGTTCGGACGTCTGAGGGGTTGACCGACGAGCAGCAGCGCACTCCCGGCGTGCCGTCCGGGACGAACCTCCTTGGTCTCATTCAGCACCTCACCGGGGTTGAGGAGCACTGGTTCCAGCGGGTCTTCCTCGACGAGGATCGCGACACTGACGACTCCGTGGACGTGCCCGTCGATGCGACCCGCGACGAGGTCGTGGCCGCCTGCCCCGACCTGTCCACGATGGCAAAGATCGCCAACCCGGGCGAGGACCAGAAGGACCCGCTGCGGGTAATCGTGGCGCACATGATCGAGGAGACCGCGCGGCACGCCGGTCACGCCGACATCCTGCGGGAGCAGATCGACGGCGCGACGGACCTGTGAGTGGTTCTAACGGTGAGCCGCTGTCGCTGGCCGACCTGCAGCGGCTGGGCCACGCCCTCCAGCCGCCATCCCGGCATGCGCCTGCGGCAGCGCCTGATCGCCGAGGAGGTCAGCCGTGACCCCCGCCAAGCAGATGCCGGTGCACAGCGGTCATCGCCGCGGTGACGGCTTCCCGAGACCACGGCGCATGATCGAGAACGTCGAACCCGTGCTGGCCATCCGGCACGTCGATCACCTCCACGGCAGCGTTCACCACTGGGCTCTGGCAAGGAACGCGTCCACGGTGGCCTGCACCTCGGGCCGCTCCCGGCCGACCCTGGTCAGCACGATGGGCCGACCTGGGCGCAGCACGTCGCAAGGAGAGGACGACGCGGCAGGCGGTTGCAAGGTGCGCAGCAGCGGATACGACAGCGCGACGCAACCCAGCCAGGCCGGCGAGTCGGCCAGCCAGCGGCCAACCAGCATGCCACCGCCCGAGAACGCCCACAGCGCCATCCGGTCGGCGTCGACCTCGGGCCGAGCGCGGATCGCTTCGACCACCAGGCCGAGCCGGTCGGCCGCCGCCGGCCACGCCGCCAGGCGGGGGTAGTCCAGGTCGATGGTCACCCCCACCAGCCCACGAACAGCGGCCAACCGCCCGTATCCCGCAAAGACCGGCCAGTCCCGAGGCCGAACCGGCGCCGCCGCTGGGACGGGACCGTGGACGAACACAACCGCGGGAAGCGGGCTGGAAGCTCTCGCCAGCCGATACAGGTCGAACTCCCCGAGCCGCTTCACGGCCACGTCCTCGGCCGGCACCTCAAGGATGAAGGGAAGCTCATGCGGCCCCTTGTTCACCACAACATTCTGCCCGGCAACCTCAGGTCCTCCAAATCGAGCTGCAAGCAGAGCTCTCAGCGACAGCAGCGCGCTACTTCTCCGTCACCCGGCTGTCCAGCCGCAACCGGCGCGCGCCCGTTGACGTGCAGCAGCACAGCCACATCGGTGGAACGAATGGTCCTCATCCGCATGATCCCGAACAGGTACAGCGTCCGCCCGCTGCCGTCGACCAGGATCGACCCGAGCCTGCTGCTGGCGGTCGAGACCGTCGCCGCACCGGACTGCCCGCTCGTCGGGGAGGTACCGCCAGAGCCGTAGATCCCCCTCCTCCCGAGCTCGATCCGCCGAGCCTCCTGCCCGGATTCCTTGCTGGACCTTGATAGTATGAGAGTCATAGAGTACCATTCACGTATCTTCTCAGATACAGAAGACAGGGCACCCGGGACACCAACCACGGCCACACCCACCACAAGGAGACACCACATGAAACTCACCGTCTACGGCGC